>Ga0307514_10000543_pt1 | contig 72805 bp, 75 predicted proteins | sample 16_EM_MG_FD_203088 | JGI IMG/M metagenome (GOLD analysis project Ga0307514, IMG submission 203088) | Populus trichocarpa ectomycorrhiza microbial communities from riparian zone in the Pacific Northwest, United States - 16_EM | ecosystem: Host-associated > Plants > Roots > Unclassified | place...
CAGAGCGTCAACAGAGCGTCAACAGAGCGTCAACAGAGCGTCAACAGAGCGTCAACAGAGCGTCAACAGAGCGTCAACAGAGCGTCAACAGAGCGTCAACAGAGCGTCAACAGAGCGTCACCAGAGCGACAACAGAACGTCAACAGAGCGTCACCAGAGCGTCACCAGAGCATCAAAAGATCGTCAACAATTTTGGGCATTGCATGTTGTATAATCCATGAGTTGTGCTACGTTCTGTATGGATAGTAGACGTTTGGCAACCTTTGTTAGCAATATGGTTGGTGTCGATGTCGCTACCACCTTCAACCACGCGTCAACCGAGTGTCAATTATATTTGGTAATGTAAGTATGGTGATTGCAGCTGGATATGCTTTCTGTTACGTGTAACCAACATATTGGCAGCCTTTACTGTTAAAAGAGCAAGCGAAACAGTCACTTCCCCATTCTGAAAATCAGTGTCAATGGAGCCTCAACGAAATTTGGCCTTTTGATAAGGTAATTGGTGAGTGATTTGCTCACTATTATGCATAACCAAGGTATTGCCAGCCATCATTGGAAAAAGAGAAAGTTATACGGTCACGGCCCCATTCTGTAATTGACTGTCAACTGAGTGTCAACAAAGTGTCATGAGTTTGTCGTGATGCATTTTGGGTAATGAAGGCATCACATGGATATTTGACCTTATAATTGAACTATTGACCTCCTCCATGGTCAAAAATACTAATTAGTGAAGGAGAAACATGAATTCAAATGTTATCGATTTCGCACTCTAGAAAATATGCAAAATGGGATTCATGGATGTCAAATAATCGATTTTGATTGAGTACTGTTATCAAATAGCAAAGGCAAGTGCGATATATCTATTTACACATGGACCCGCTGGAGGACCCGCTGAGGACCCGACCAATTGAGACGGGTAGGGAGATGACGATTGAACCGTACCCAAATCAACAGTTCGGGTTAATTAACAATCCGGACCACCAATTTGGAAACGGTTCTGTTCCGATCCGGACCCGGACCCGAAGTGACGATCCGGAACCGTTGCTAACACTACTTATCAGTTCTTGATAATCATTGCTTGCACATACAGCCTGCAAGGGGACTCACCTATTCATTGCATTAGGATGATCTACTTTCATTAACAGCTGCTCAGAGGCTGGAGCATAGTTATAACTTGCAATTCTGCAAAGATGCAGTAGAGGGCCCATTGTGATGATTGAAGTGATGACAAAACAAAACTCCTCTTCTGTACTACTGATTTTTAGTAGAAGATGTGACCAATTATTGTGGGTGATGTGTTATATATATGCTGGGGTATAAAGCAAACTGATGATAAGGTGATACTATTTACCCCTGCCCTATATTTGGCAGTGTGCGATGTGGATTTGAATGTGATATGCTGAACTGCGTCTGCTCACTTTCAACTCAGTATTCTGGATGTGGTTAATTGCCACTGCCAGCTTGATCAGGATTGATCCGAATATGTATATGGTGACGATTTCTCAAATTTTATCAATACTCACCAGAATCATTGTTATTCTTTGATCTGTAACAAGATATTGTCCAAGAAGAACTGACTTGAGCCCAACAATCAACAACATCAGCCAATATCGATAAATCAACGTCTATTCGCAGATCAGAGTTTACGATCTGCAGGCTGGGATCAACCAGAGGCAATATAGTTTAACAATAGTCGGTACACCCGAATGGCCATCGATGAGTTACTCAACTAATGATCTCCATAGACAATATTCTTGGTGCACCTCCACCAGAAGATACTCCCAATAATAACACTACAGACCCTAGGAAGTTTGACCTGGCATGTACACCTGCTGAAACAAAGTCAAAGGCTTCGAAGGATGAAGTTGCAGTGGAATATGCAGGTGGGACAGCATATGGCAAAGCACCTGGATTGTACAACAAGCATTACAAGTACTCAGAACAATAGAATGAGTGTAATCCATTTCGCTTGGTACATGATAATTGACACGGTCAATTATTTAGCTAGCAAATGAAAATGTGGATAGATTAACATCTGAGGAGTGGACTGCACAACATCAAAATGAAATCATTTCAATCAGCTGATACCCTGCAACTGCTCCAATCTGAACTTGATTGTGGGCTGGGTGGTGAGTAGTGTTAGCAATGGTTGTGGGTTGGAATTGGAAGTGTGGCCCTGGTTCAGTTCTAGAACTGCCAAGTAACCGAACAGCCCCTGGACGAGGTATTCTAAACCCAAACTGCACCTATCACCATGGTGTTTTGGCCAGGTGTTGCATTCAGCAAAGCCTCGTTTTCGCGAACACAGAACTTTGGTTCCAATCAAATGCATGAGTTCTGATCGTATCACAATATGATGTGTCTGTAAAAGATGGATTTTTGTATGCTCATTAAACTCCTGGTCTTCCAATTGCGATCCGATCAATCTTTGTTGAGTCGCTGTGACACAACGCTGATGAGTGGATATCTTTCACTGTGACTGAATGAATATTGATCAGATTGCAATTTGAAGAACGCGAGGTAAAAGGGCATCCTAAACTGCATAATTTATGTACTTGTTATATTGTGATAATATCAGAACTAAAATACTTAATTGGAGCCAAAGTTCTGAGTTCACGAAAATGTAGATCCGCCAAAAAACAGCTGGTTCAGTGTGGTTCGGGTTTTGGTAGGGTAAAACCCATTGCAATGTCCTGATTCCATTCCAACCTAGACCCAGGACCGAGATGGGAATTTGGAATGGCTTTCAACACTAGTGATAATAGTTTGATTCAAGATTATTCACATGTCATAGGACTATTATAGTGCAGGGATGTTTTCCAATGTATTCAGTTCTTTTGGCACAACTCCAATGACTGGCATACCTCAATTTTCAACTGGTGTGCCTGTACAATTAGGAATGTCACGGAATATTGAGCGAAATACATATATGTGATGGTGGTGGGATACACAAGACCAGCTTCCTGCTGAAGCAACAATTTTGCCAGTTATTTGTATGTCCAACAAGACTCACTTAATCAATTCTTCTGCTGATCAGTGTGGGGACGGATTTGAGTGTGGTCATCACATGGGTTGGTTTAGGGTTGAGAGTGGTGGAGCCTCATGCTCTTTAGTTCTTGTGTACGTGTCAATTAGACTTAGCGAGAGTCAGTGAGTTTTAGGTCAATAGAGAGATTCAGGACACCGGACACTGTATAACAGGTTATGAGCCCGGGCGCGTTGCTGATTTGACGAACTCAACTCGGATATACGGCATCATCAACATGGTCTCAGAGCAGTACAGACAGACTCGACAGGTGTACGGACAACAAGATGGCCGAATTGAGAGCGATCACCATTAAGAAGTTTGATGGTACGGACTACAAGAGCGGGAGTTTCAAAGTTGAAATACTCTTGGAGCAGAAGCAGGTTCTCGGCATTGTCGACAGTACAGAGGAAGCACCAGAAGACGCGACAGAGCTCAAATCATGGAAGAAGCAGCACGGAATCGCGCGGTCGACCATTCTCCTCACAATGGAGAGGGCATTGCAGCAGCAGTATGGCGTTCAGACAGACTCGAAGGCGCTGTGGGATCAGCTGAAGGAGGACTACAAGTCAAAGGTGAAGCTTAATGTCTGGGCTTTGCGCGACAAGATGTCAGCTGTGAGATTGAGCAATTGTGACAATGTACAGGAGTACGCATCGAAGATTCAGAGTTATGTGAATGACTTCAATCTTTGCGCCAATACCAATAGCTCAAGTACTGGTAGTGGTACGCTGCCAAAGAGCGAGCACACCTACTACTTGATGAAGGGCGTACCAAAGGATGATGATTGTTGGTTTTTCACCCACTTGATGTACGACAAAATCGACACCCTGGCCGACAAACCGGAAGAGATTGTCACCAAGATGAAAGCCCACGAAGCGCGGCAACAGCAGGAAGTCGACTTGGAAAACGTGGAATTGTTGGCACTGGCTAAGATGCAAACAAAGAGCAATAAACGGAGGTAGACTCAAAACTCCCGGAAGACTCGTGATAGCGGCAGTGAGAGCGATAGTAGTAGTTCGGAGAGTGAGTAGCATCGCCACAGGCGTACTCAGGAGTGCTACAGATGCCATAAGGTGGGGCACATTGCACGGTATTGTCCAAGCACTGCACCGGTGGAGAGCTGAGCACCGACAGAGACAGCGGCAGCGACAGCGGCAGCAGCAATGGCAACGACGATGACGACGAGATCAATTGAGAACTATTGGATGACAGTTACTGGCAGATCCGCTGAGAAGGAGGGCTGGTACTTGGATTGTGCCACAACTTCTCACGTTTGCGGTGATCGGCAAAAGTTCGAATGGCACACAGAGTATACAAAGAGAGAAGAGCGGGAGAATCGTCACTTTGCTGGAAGGGTCGCAGGCAATGCCATCGGATATAGAGACGTGCGATTGAGGCTTCGGCTTCCAGGATACCGCAGAAATCATGAGGTTTTGGTGAGAAATGTCCTGCATATCGAGGAAGCACACAACTCGCGGTCATAATGACGGCTTATGGATCAGGGACTACAGATTGTCCCAGTCAATGGCTATGGAATCAACATATACAACAAAGCGCCGGTAGAGTATAACGGTCGAGGTCGAGGTAATCTTGTGGGCGTGGCACGCCATGTTGGAGGGTTATTCCGGCTTGATCCGAAGTTTGCAGGAAAGAGATATCGTGCGAGAGGATAATTGTTTTGGAGGAGCTGCAGGCACGGTTGACTGCTTTGGAGGAGCTTTGGAGAAGCTGCAGGCACGGTTGATTGATTGGGAGGAGCTTCAGGCAAGCTCTGTCTTTGTTTCCATTAGAGTTTATCACTTACGGTCATGATACTGCCCTGGAGGAGTGTGGGGACGGATTTGAGTGCAGTCATCACGTGGGTTGGTTTAGGGTTGATATTGGCGGAGCCGCATGCTCTTCAGTTCTTGTGTACGTGTCAATTAGACTTAGCGAGAGTCAGTGAGTTGTAGGTCAATAGAGAGATTCAGGACACCAGACACTGTACAACAATCAGCATGTCTGGTAATTGAATTTCACAATTGGGAATATTTGGAAACATATCCGCCATACACTGAAAACGCGGATTAGGATTCCTGTGGTGGTTCATCCCCAGTTCTCGGAGATGCTTCAAACATCATGACACCATATGGCACTCAAGGGTTTGATATGTGCTGTCCCAACACCGGAATCTTGACAGTACTGGTCCCAACATGAAATGGAACTGTCCTGAAGGATTCCAAATACAGTGATATCTTCTGTTGACTGCCTCAATCCGAGATTATCCGGGACCTGGCATGGCTACCGCAGTGTCATTAGGTTTATACCGGAATGTGTAATATGACTGCAGACGCACCGATGGCGTATACTATTTTTCATATTCTCAATAACTGAAGAGACCAGCATGTTCACTTGGAGTGTCTGGATGAAACACATTGTTAACGTTCTGTACACTATTCGTGATCACCCAATCTGAAACCTGTTCTGGCAATACCCTTTCTGTAATGTCTATCTGCTTTGGGAGCCTGATGAATTACATCAGCTGCTATTGGGTTTAGGTAAAGACTTATCGCACTGGCTGCTCAAATACTTCAAAGCTAGGATTGGCAGGAATGATTTTGACAATATATTCACATTGGTACTACGATATCCTGACCTTCAACTCTTCTCCAAATCATGCAATTCATTGAATAGCATCCCCAGGCAGTGAAATGTATTCTGGAGCATGATCAGAATGCTGGCAGTGAATTATGGTGGCAGTGAATTGTAATCCAATTCTTGACTGCGCCAAACATGATGGAAAAACATGGTGGAAACTGCCTCTGATGCAATGGTTATGGGAACAGTGCAGGTATGATGTGTATTCTCACTACTTGTCAGCTCACAAACTCAGTCTAATCTATCACTGACAGCACTAGACAATGCACTGAAGCCATTTTACAAGAAGAAGGGTACTTTTCAACTATATAAAATGTCCAAGTCTGCAAAGGCCAAAGTGGATGATTAGGGGACAAAAGGATCTCAGCAGTAATGAGAATAAAATATCGATAGAATCCGTACTTCAAAGAAGTTTCAGGTATATGGGGCTGAAACATTCCTACCACAAACTAACTTCAAACTCAGCTGCACCCGAATATAGCCTGACACCCAGCAACCAAATCGTCCGATGCAAATCCACAGAGGTTCAAAGAGCAATGGAAGCACAAACTCTGTCAAATATAACCTGTCAAACACGATGTTTTCGATACAGTATTCCAGCATCGTCAGCGACAGCTATTGTAGGAAGTTAGGACAAGGGCAACTGGGCCCAGAAGCACATTCGCCAAAATACTTGATGTAATACAAACTGCAGCAAGGGAAGAGATTTGTCGGATTGTAAGTATGACAGCCTATAAGGGTTTGGTTTTTAAGGTCTATCTATCCAATGCAGAGTCTGAAGCCACCACCTCCATTATTACTGATACGGACTATATTGTGAATTAGCTTCAGTGGGAGATAGATGCCTTAACTTAAAATGACCAGATGCAGTTCGGGAAGGAATTCTCCATCCACTCGATCGAGTTCGATGATTAGTAGCAGGCTATTCAAGTTCAGCAACTTCTACAACTCATTCAAGCATGTCATACATTTCAGATATGCATAGATACATCTTGTAAGCCATCAATTATTGTGAATCCAGTGAATGGGTTATTGTAGCAATTTCACTGCCGTTTTTTTCTGACTGGCTATCTATTGGCATTATGAGAGAACCATATGGATCTAACAACATATTCATTCACATTTGGCAGATGCTCAAGTACAATAACCGGTGTACCAGTCTTGTCTACATGGCGGAGACACTCTCTCATGTTGCCCTTTATAGGTGGTACAATATTAAATCTTCAAATGTATTCAACTTACTATCCATTGTCAATAGACCACGAAATACTGGCTAAATCTATGGTTATTACCTTCAGCATGGTCAGAAACAGCCATTATTCTGCCCCATTTCATAACAGGTACTTAATTTGAGTGAAACTCATGTCTGTGGAGTGTACAGAAGTATCATATTAATCTCACTCAAGGGTGCATCTGAAGATTATAAAATTCTGAATATTGGACAGCTGATCCATGCACAAAATAAAGAGAACAGGAGGTATGAAGTTTGTGGACAGGTGCTTTGAGATGATCGGAATATACTTATAGACCCAATAAATATGAATCCTCTGAATGGGGTGTTACGCTACTGTCAACAATTTCACTGCCCTACATCAGTTGAACATTTGGTATTGAATTGCAAGGTAGAATATAGCAATACTAACCAACAGATCATACCTCAATCTCATCACATCTGGGTTCAATATATGGAGAATGCAGACCATAACCTTGATACTACCTTCCAAGGCTGAGGTCCTTCTTTTGCAGTATTCCATATTAGCTGAACTGCACCAATTCTGATCCTCAAATTTCAGGATCGTCTGCCCACTGGAACAATGTTATTGACCTTGTCCAAAAGTTGCATAAAGCCCCAAAAATGGATATTATGTCATCAAGCTCAAGAATATTCGGCAGTCATTCCAATCAAGTACATTGATCTTCATGGCAATATGGATTGTATTAACAGGTTCATCCAGGTTGTCAAACTGGCTGATGAGATGCATATTGTATCTGTAGAAGCAATCATTAAACTGGGACATTTGATGCGAGGGAATGCTAGATTGGATAGAATCGATAGATTATAGCTTGGAAACAATCATTTGGACTTAGATACCGACCATACAGTATCTTATGTTACGATACCTGAACTAAAGTGAACAGGAGAAAGATAGATAATTACGAATTGGACTGTTTGATGTAAATATTTTCAGAATCACTTCTGGAGAGTATTGCTCCAGGTTTGATGTACACTGGAATGGTCTTGGGGACACTGCCAATATTCCCAATCACTTTGAAACTTACACATTCTACTAGTTTGATTTTGTAGGCTTTTGAAGACAACTATACACACTTAATGGTAATCTTCTATTCTTTTCCACAACTTCCAGTGCGTTGAACAGCACCAGTAAAGTAGTTTCACAGTACCTGAGAGCACATCACTCTGTATTCAGCCTATCTGAGAGAATCTGGGAGCATCTGGAATGATTAATGTTACTGTTCAGAGTTGCTGAGTTGTTCAGTTATAACTTCCAAGTTACTTTATATATTGCTGATGAGTTCTCTTGTTGGCACGCAAGTTGATTCTGCTGCCCCAGTCAAGTTTAACAAGGAGGAATATGATGTTTGGAGTGTTGAAGCTGGCTGGGTGTTCCCCAATCGGTTGTAGTATGCAATTCAACAGATGGACTATAATGCCATAACATGAGAACCGGTATTATTTGTTGGTGGGCTGCACGCAGTAGGGTAGTTACATCAAAGTTTTCCAGGGAAGCTAGGACTGTCAGAAACCACTCTTAAAGTATCTCAAGCCTTGGGTGGGACACTAACATTATTCATGGTGTATCAGTGAGAAATGGTGATTGGGTGAATTGTAATCTGAGTTTTCTGGAAGGAATTGGTATTACTGCAAGCTGGAGATAATGGGGGAGGTGCACATGGAGAATGAATCTTGAATAGTGGGGGCAAGAGTATTTGGGATGGTAAGGAAGTGTTGCTGTATGATGCGATGTGAGATAACGTGGTGTAGTTGTATTGAGAAGAGGTTTGTTAATGGTGTGTAAGATCATGAGAGAGGATTTGGATGGTATATTGAAATATGAATAATAATTGCAGTGTGACAGATGAACTGTGTATAAACAGAGGTTGTTTGGTATTGGAGGATTTTATCTCTTGCTTTACCCATTCTCTTGTATACCACAGCGACTGGGAACATTGAACCAGCAAAAATAGTGGTTCTGTCTTCATTTCTCATTCTAATCTTCAACAATCACTGTCCTTGTTCTGACATTACATTATCATTGCAAGTATCACCTATATCGGACCCCACACATTGCATTCTCAATACTTATATTTGTGTGTATTTTGGATTGCCAATATATTTTGATACTTCAAAAGCTAAACACGATGCTTTTAAATACTTCAATACTATTCTGTTGTCCATTTGAAACTTTGTCAGGCTGCTGCAACAATTTCAACAACTTCCCAAATTTTATTTGTCTAATTATCAAACTTTGGAGTAGCACAATCAACTACACAGCTATATGGAATCACCATTTGGATGATTCTGTATTGATATATGAGCAATTTCTAGAAACCCATAAGCAATTTTGTATGATAACTTCATCGTTGTATAGATATTTGTATTTTAACAGTAGAAGAAACTTTACTAAATCGTAATATGATATGTATTGATTAATTTTGTTCAAGCAATATGTATTCAACAAGTCAATCTGGAAGCAGAGTATGCTGAAGTGCAGTGAGAAGAGTATGGAGAGATTGTAATTATGTGAATACTGATATGAACTTGGAGGCAGTAATTGTATGATCTTGATGGTAGTACTCAGATAGAACGCGACATGTACTTGGAGGAGATAAGTCGGTGAACTGAGAGATATCCTTGAAGGCAATGATTCCGGTAGTTCAGTAATGTATTGGGTAGTCATGATTGAGCAAGTGTGAATAGTAACTTGAAGACAGTAATCTGGTAAACTTACAGATACACTCAGAGAATATTATAATGTATGCTTAGGCGTATGGACTGTCAGTGAATCTGGAGATATTTAATCAGAAAGGAGGCTCTACAGGGTAGTTTGTGAATCTGCAAACATATGGAGACCAAATCTTGCTATTTGTTGCAGGTATATGGATAATGGGACTAGAAGGGAGCAGGAGACAGTGACATTTGGATAGACAGTATATATCATTATGCTAAAACGATATATCATTTAGTGGTTAGGATGATTAATCTCTGAATATATTCACAGTCTGTAATACTGATGGGAATTAGAAATAGAGAGAAGGCAGATTGTATATAGGAATGCTATAAGTGAATAGGGGAAATATAGAAGAGCAGGACATTATCAGATTCAGTAGCTGTAATACTGGGAATATCTCATCCCCTTTCAAGGTCATATGTAATTCTGTACTGACAAAATGAATCTTGCCAATTGATGTTTACTTCCATTATGGTTAGATGTAATCAATCACTGAATCTTCTGTTTTCTCTTCCAGCCATCTCTCACTACATTGTCTCTATGATTACTGCCTTGTTATAATTGAAAGAGTAGGCTGTCCACTGAATCTCTTCTTTTAATAATCATAAGTTAATACCTAACATAGCATCCAGCCAACATTGACTGTCTCCTGCTCACAGATAATTTCTGCTGATTTTGTACCAGTATGAGTTACTCTCCAAGTAAAGCCTCAGCTTCTAGAGTGTGTCTTTGAGAATAATCCTCTTTAGCCTGTGTACAGCAATCCACAAGGTAAGGGCAACTTGTATTACATTTCTAATATTATGTTATTATTCATCAATACAGTCACAGCTTCCATTTCATCTTCCTCTCCATAGACTGCCTCCAGGTTTACAATTTCCAGTTACACCTCCATGATTATCCTATTATACATCTTTGTAAATTGGTAGTTGTCCGAATAACTACTTCCACATGAATTTGAAATCTCACTTGATCTCAAACCTCATATGTACATCTCCTTTCAATCAACTATGGTATTGAAGTTTTTCTTCATAATCTCTCCAGCTCAGTAACTGAGTATTGATTCAAACAAACTCACACTTGGCCTTTGAATGTATTTGCAAACCCACTACATCTTGGCTTCTCATATAATACTATAAGTTCACTTGGTGACAGAGTATCAGTATATTTCCAAATTTGCTCCACTGCAACCTGCAAGTGAATCTCAGAATTCACCTAATTTCAGTCTTCCACTTCATCTCCATTCGTGCTGAATCTCATTTTCAATGCAACTGATCAACCTGTATCTAATAGCTGCTTGCGGTTGAGTTTATAGCCGGCTGCACAATACACGACCAATTTAATATAGCCACTATTATCAGTCATTCCAAATAGACTGTATATCACAAAATGGATAGATAGATAGCTATATGGATTTATCAATGAGAATGGAAACTGAATACACAAGTATGTTAATTAATTAATAATCAGAATGAACTGTGATTTGCATTTACAGTAACAGGTCTCCAAAGATTATGATGTGTTTTCGGTCTGTACTATCATACTATAACATGCTTCCACTCCTGTCAGCGACACTTCCAGCTGTTCTATTAATCATTGCCAGTGCACTTAAGTCCACGCAGATTTGGGGACAGCACCACAGAATACACATGCAGGCAACTGGGTGATTTCTTGAACTGTGAGATTGGATCATGTTAGCATTAAGTTAATTATATCCCAGATACTTCTTGATTCATCAAGTGACTTATTGTTATTTGCCAATGTATTCAACAACCTTTGAGGGATACATATTGTCAACAAATTGATTCATATCCTGTATTCCAAGAGCACTCCTAATTTATCTATCGAAATATTTCATATAATATAAAATATTGCAAACTGTATCATCCAATCATTCTCAAATGGTAATAATCTTTTACTATAAGTGTATATTTTGTCATTTTTTGCAAGTATCAAGAGTCTCACATACAAGTATTTCAGCATAATATTTTACTTAAAGCATCACATAATTGCGTATTAATATTTATAGAGAGATTGCTAACAATAGAACGTACTGTTACCAGACCACCAGATGTATCTGCTATTGTCAAATGACGATTCAAGAGATCTGTAGCAAACATTAAAGATTTCTCATAATATATATAGTATATCAACATGACTATTATAGATAAATACAATTTATTAGTATGATTGACTTTATAAATCAATTGGGAATTTAGAACATAACTCATACATATTACAGATTACTGTAGCCTGTACCTGACTGTGACGATCCTGCCAGACAGTCCTTTTATGTATTTCATATTGGAAGCGCCTTGATATATTAAGATTAGTACCACATCATATTTTGCAGTTAGGTCTTAGGAATTTAAGTGTTTGGAGTATTGAAAGTCCAGCTGATTTCGGGATATTGGTAGAAGGAGGGCATATTGTGATAGTGGCATTTCAGCTTCATTTTATTACCAGTGGCATCTATGAAGTTCATAATAGCATTGTCTGATGCATCTCGCTTTTGAGGAGAATCTGGTATATGATATTCAAATCATTTTCAGCAATGTCAGAAAACTATTCAAAGGTTCAAAGTTTCTCATATCACTCTCCTTATATTGCATACTAAAGGAATTCCTTAATTGAGTAGATTTCAATTTCTGAAACTACTACTATTTAACGTATTCATCAAAACTCAAAAAGAATGAGATTGGATAACACATGTGTAAGGTTCCAGAAAAATTGGATATCAGCTTTGGGCTTATTGCGTATATACCTCGAACTTGTAGATACCACTGCAAATAATAAACTCTTGACTAGCAGGCAGTGTGCTTCATTTTGAAGATGGAGTCTAAGTGGAGTTGAAGGTAGAGTTGCATATTAGGAAACCAGCAAAAATCTGTCAGGATGAAATATACTGTCTAGTGTATTAATAGTAAGAAACTAGTAAAACAAGGGAGCACAGGGTTAAGGAGGAAACAGTATTGGATGAGCTTTGAAAGATTTCCGAAAAATAATGCCATCATTTTGTATGGATATTTTCAAGTTCATTGAGCATATAGTATGGATTGAAAAACTGACAAGTGATGAACAATGGAAGGATTACTAATGCCAAATACCCATCAGTAGCATATTCGATCAAGTTGGCTATTCATGCAACAACAGTCGGTTATTGGTTTAACCCACTGTACATTAAGTTGAATCTGATGCACTTGAAATATGTAAAATATTAATAAATTGTATTTATGACATTTACTCTGGGCTACCAAAGATTGAGTACTAACCAAAGTTGAACAAAGTGTAATATTGGATAGAATGCCTCCAAAAGAGATACTGTTGGATGCTACTCAATCATTTTTGGTAACTATATGACATTCAATGTTTACAGCATATGGAGATTCTTTAAAAATCAATTCATCTAACAGTAGTAAGGGGCAATGGTTGAGTTACCACACCGCAAACTAAGTTTGTTAAGGGTAGAGAATACATATAAATCTGGCTATGAAGTAATTCATTCAAAGGACAGACTGTTCTCATCGGCTTTAACTCTTTGGAAACTGGTACAGCAATATGTATCTGCAATAAAACCCTCCAATGGATCAATCTTTGACTCTCTAACTTCACCTTTCATTTTATGTGTGTAATATTACCAGTGCTATGAGTCTAATGCAGACAGTAATAAACTTTCCACAACAACTGCAAAATGATCATATCATGAAGAGAATTGCAATACAAAAGAAACAGAAGGACTAGGGAGGAATGACATTTCTATATGATAAAGACTTACTGACAAGTTAACAATTCAAGTTCTTATCAATGACAAGATTTGGTGCAAATGAATTATATATACTAACTTATATTCAAACTTCAGACATACTTAGTAGTAAATAACATCTCAATGAATGCCAGGAGAATTTGATATCAGAATCCAATACAGTCGACAAGTGATAATCAATGCAACTGAATGATTCTTAATCTAGTAATAATGTTACCATTTTGACAGATACCTATCTCACAAAGTTGAAAAGAAAGATTGAATAAGGTACTTGAAAATTCAAGTATAATAAGCCTTGAAATAATATACTGCATTAAATGCAATGGACAGAATTGTCTGCTTACATTATACCAATAGCTACATTTGATCTCTGTTATAGGTTTTTGTTACCCCAAGCCGGGGAGAAATATTTCAATTTCTATGCTACTAGTGTTGATATTGAAGTGTAAGGTAACCAGACAATACATAAGGTATGATATAAAGGCCATCAGTATATGCTGCAAATACACTGGAGACGAGATGCCAGTTAGTAACTATATTGCAGTGCAGAGACTACCTTTTAGAGACCAGCTTTTGAATCTCTGATGTTGTAAATCAAATTACAGATTGAATTTCAATAAAACAGTATTGGAGACTACAGTATACAAATACAACAAAAACATGACTATTTGTGCATTTAAAATTTAGTAAATAGAAACCTTTGAAGAAAAGTTGTATTCAAAGCCCTTACAAGTTGTTGGATATTTGCAGAGTTATAGAGTAATCATTGTGTTCAGATTCTTTCTGACACGTAGCAGTGATATCAACTGCAGTGGCACTATTCATTTTCTTTTATAATCAGCGAAGTACCAAATTCAATACAAAACTAACTCACGGTTCAGTTGAATGAGGATAGAGATAAACTCCTGATGTGCATTGAATACTTGGTATTATATTTCTAACATCCTCCAACAGACTGGAGATATAGAGTATGACAATTACAATATTTGGTGGCAACTTTCACTCACAAATCGAGTGTTGATTTCAATATTTGCTAAGTCAAAGTTGAATAAGCTCTTTGCACTTACATGTGTACTGTGTTATATCTTCTGGAAGTGAAAATATATATACCATACTATCTAAAAATCAACAGGTTTCACTATAGAAGAATATGTATTCAGATAAATAGAAAACTGAAATATTCCACTTACAGTATGAGCTTGGATCAGGAAAAAGTCATTTTGCCATGTATAATTCACTGTAAGCAATGTAACCTCCGCTAGTGTCCAATAACAGCCATAACTGGAGTTAGTTCAATTTAACCCAGAGCCATTAGATGTAATGTGAATACAAAATGCATAATACATGTGAGGCTTATAGCAGTATTTTAATCATACCCCTGTACTTCGGTGCACTAACTAAGTGCTCTTGAGGTGATAGCCACAGTGTGTGTGCATGACATGGTGTAATCAAGTATGCTAGATTAGCACTATGGGTGGTTTGGCAGAGGCTTCTATTGCAATAACACTTTTTTGTCAAATCTCACGGCCAGCTGTCACAGTAGTTGCCGTGATCTTGTCAGAGGTTCTGTGTGTTATCAACTTGGCTTTGTCACAGCCTACAATCAGCTGTCAGAATCTACAGATATGGCTGCCCTGACCTTGTCAGAGGCTTCCCCATGCTATCACCCTGGTTGTGTCAGAGCCCTCCATCAGCTGCCAGAGTCTGCACATGAAGGTACCATGATGTTGTCAGTGGCTTCAAATTTTGTTGTCCTTGGTTTTTCAGAGCCCGGGGTGAGCTGTCAGAGTCCACATGGATAGTCGCCATGATTTCATCAGAGGCATTTCGTGCCATGACAGTGGTCTTTTCAGACCTCACTGTGAGCTGTCAGTGTCCACACATATAGTTACTGTAATCTTGTCAAAGCCTCCTGATACTACTACCCTGCTCTTCTCAGAGTCCACTGTCAGCTGTCAGAGTCCACAGGTACAGTTGCGGTGATTTTTGTCGGAACTCACAGTCGACTGTCTGAATCTTGACATGTACATCAAAAATTGCTACCCTAATGGTTATTTTAATACGATTCATCCATGGAATGAACTTTGTGTGTGATCCATCAATTGTATTCCAACAATAAATGATGAAATAAATAAATACCATATATATGAGCAGCTACACATCCTGATTATCGATTTGTATCTCTGAAGCCCAGTGTGTGGCAGGTGTTGCCTTCCAATCTTGACCATTGATTGCAATGATCCTGTCCCAATTTGGAGGCACGACATTTTTGAGCACTCTGGTAGGATACTTTCCCATAGTTCAAATAGATCACTATGTGTACTTACCAAATGTCACTTAAATGTGTCCAAAATGGAGTTCTGCATACCCTTTTAGATATTCGTGTCAAATGCTAACCAAAGGAAACTGCCACTAGCCAGTTGTTGAAGAAACAATATACTGCATTTGTAGCAAATAACAAACACTCTAGTGTCACCTCAATGGTGAAGTGGGATGTATATGGCCATTGCATGAAATTACGCATATAGGTCTCCATGAATGGGTTTGCCATCATGCCTGGCAGCAAACAATGCAAAAAGTCTTCTTTGGTATCATAGTTGATTGTCAGGACATGAATAAAATTGATGGGGTTCAGTATTACTTCACTCTTGCAGTTTGACTTATTCTGCTGGTCTGTGCAAGGAGAAGTTAGTCTTGTTACTAAGTTTTGTCATCATTATTCCAAAAGGGTCTGAAAGCTACTGGCAAATATATTGCAAGCAACATGATAATCCTATTCAGTAAAGAGCACTTCTGTATATGATTGGTGATCTGTGAGATTGATTGTCGTTGATACTAAATACACCTTGGAATATTCGTATACTTACTGTATCGATAGCTACATTTGGAATATCAAACACCTTGATTGCTGTACTTAGAATGTTGTAAGCGTCAATATAGCTTTCCTCAGATGATTAGTTGACATTGGCTGGATCAGGGTTCTCTACAAGATTTTGGCAATACAATACATGTCTGGAAATGTCCTACCCATCATTTGACACTGTAAGGTTACCAGCCGTATGCATTTTCCAGCTGCAAGAATCGATGCCGAATCTATTTTGCATTTGCATCCAGGTGTCGTCAATGTCAGAGAGGTTATGCAAAGTCAACACCAATGAGGGTATATAGCTCTTACCAGCTGAGCATAGTACTCCTGGTGCCCTGGTGTAGTGTTATGGCGTAATTGCACTAACTATGGATTGTCAGCTGGGGAGTATGATATTAGATATGGGTGTGGCTATTACCTGCCCCCCGCCAGGGTTGCTGGGAGAAGGAACAGTTAAATGTACCAAGGTATTGTTAGTCAGTCGGTGCATGAACATGTCTAATGCAATTGGCACACATGTGGTTGTTGGATGAACCAGACGGTCGCAACATGAAGTATTCAGAGTCAAAAGCAGGGTTGGTCATTTCTATGGTGACTAATCCCTTACTGGCTGTGGGCATGACCGGGTTTTTGCACCTGGACATTGTCAGTCAGATTCAAATGTTGAGCTGGATGTGGCTTCAACCCTTCTTGGTTGTTCAAACTGGACAAATAACTACAGTAAGTTTTCATGAGTATTTCTCGATGTGGGAATTGGGGTTAATCATCATAATCATTCCAATGACCTATCTGATGGCTGTCTGAGCTACTGTAGTCACCATTTACACCCCCGGATTGGTGCCGTTATCAATCATAGTCACCAGCATAAGACTCACAGCTAGTGGGGCCAGAGTTTTGCTGATCTTGGTGGCAACTGTGGCTTGGAGACCTGCCACTCAGAATTCGATGAGTGTAGCCACTGCTGCCGCTGGATTTCCTATATGTATGCCAGGTGCTGCTGCCAAATCTTGTTGTGTTTGACATTCTGTGCCTTGTATGTTGCTGTGCTAGTTAGGATTGGGGGCATTGGCTTTGCATTTACATAGAATCCATGGCTTGTTAATGTCTATTATATAGTGCATTTCTATTTCCTCTCACCTATACACACCTGTGATAGAGTTAAAAGTAGGCCAAATCATATATATTCCTATGTCTGAGTTATGATCTCTGTAAACGGTGAAGTGATGCCGTAAATATGTCTGAACCAAGTTGGTTGCCAGAATGATAATTTTACTGTGTACGTGTGGTCTTTAGAGTCAGAGTTGAAGTAATTACCATATAGATAAGTTTGCTTCAACTGTTGGAGTAGGGTGGTTGTCATTTAGGATGAGTGCCAGAGTTTGGGTGATTGTCAGAGTTACGGTGATTGTCAGAGTTTCGGTGATTGCCAGAGTTAGAATAAATGTCGGAATGAAAGTTTGACTGTATACATTTCATCTGCGAAGTCAAAGTGGAAGTAATGCTCCAAAACCGCAGGGTGGTTGTCAGTCTCAAAGTGTGGTGGGTACCAGCGTTCAGAGAATTGTGATAGTGTATGTAATAATCACACTCAAAGTTTTATACTATACATTGGATTCCCCCAAGTCAAAGTCAAAGTTGAACATTATATGTTTGGTCTTTTGAGTCAAAGTTCAAGTCATACGTTGATCTAGATCAGATTGCTCTCTGTATTACAGTATGGTGGTTTTCAGCACTAGGGAAATTATGTGAGTTAACATAACTTTCAAATGCAGTCTAGAATGGTGTGCTGTTACAAGTTAAGCTAGATCTCCCCTCTGGTGCTATATGGGTGATGGCTGGTGATGTGACTTAAGGGTGAACAAAATCAAAACTATACAATTTCAATATTGCATTGCAAGAAGTATAGCATCATGAACCTGCATGTGGTTGTGGGTCGATGGGATCTGCTGTGCAGCTCTCCAATGTACCAGGGTAGATACAAATGAAATTTCAAGAGGTAATAAACCTGGTTATGTATTGGACAACACTCATGCTATGTGTAATAATTGGAGTTGGTTAGTGGTTAGGCCTTCATATCTATATGAAGGCAGCAGAGAAAGATTTGGTTGAACCCTCTGGGGCGGTTATTCTCCTAGCAGAATATCAACAATCCTGTATCTATGCAGCTGAGGTGTATGGCAACTGAGTTGACGACAGATTTTTGACAATGAAATCCTTTGTAATGTTGTTTCCAACTGTGAGTCTTGGTGAGAGATCATTATGTCAAAATTTTGTCACTATTTTCAAGGTTACCGCAGTAGATAGGTTGTGTTTACTACCTGCACTAACTTACACCAAGATAAAATCTATGGTACAGCCACCAGAGTTTGTAACCACTGGAGCAACTGGATCTAAAGTAGAGTAAGTAGTTGCTGTTAACCATATGAGAGTGGCACTGTGCTTGTTAGAAGAGTAGAATAAACAGCAAAACTTATCTTAGTCACAGGGAGCCTTCAGGAGTGTATACTTAGATACGTCAATTTCTGGAGAGTATCAGATCCTAGGAGGGCATTCCAGATGGCCTTCAGAGTTGCTTGGATCTCAGATGACCGGTACAGGAGTACGATGGGAGTGATTGTGACATGTATGGGAATACTTCTGAGTGCAGGAGATAACTATGGGTGTATCTGGGAGCGTCTGGGAGCACTGGCGACAAGCCTGGTAACAGCTACGTCCAGCCTGGGAGCACCCAAAACAAGTGTCAGAGCAGATGGGAGCGCCGACGAGAAGCCTGGGTGCACCGACAACGTGCATGGGCGCGCTGGTGACAAGTCTGTGTGCACCTTGCATCAGAGTAGAGCAGTCTGGGACAAACAACATCATCTTTGGGAATGCTGCTGGTGCGCCTGGAAATCATAGCTACTACTTATTGTTCAATGATATTTAAAACTCATGTATTCAGTTTTTATTCTCATCTATGTAACTATGTATCTATGTATCTAGATAGCAACCCATCTACACATGGCATATCTGACCTGGCTGCAGATGGTACTCAAAAGCAATTTGAGGTGCACGTGAAGATGGTAATCAAGTGAACTCAGGGATATGCTTGCAGGCGGTTATAGTGTGAGGTGAGAAATGCACTTGGAGGGCATGATCGAGCGAGTGTGGAGATGCACATTGAGGCTGAGATCGAGAGAACTCAGAGATGCACTTGGAGGCTTTTAATCAACCAGATATGGAGTTGCGTTCAGATGGCCGTGATCAAGCGAGATTAGAGATGCACATGGACGCCACTTTTGAGCAAGACTGGAGGAGGACTTGGAGGCGGTCAATGGGAGCCATGCCAAATGCGGAGACTCTATTCATGAGTTAGTTGACTTGCAACCGTGGGAATGTGATGAGGTGACTTTACCTACAACTGACACTTAGAGTGCTTGGATGGTGGCGGTTGATCTGTAGGGAGGCAAGCTGAAAGATGAAGCTACAATCGGGGGTCAATTGCTAAAGGTGAGAATCCAGGGAAGACAGACAACCTTGGGTGCATGCTATACTGAGTGTATGCAGTACTCGGTGAAAACACATGATCATGGCATGGAAACATAGAGAGGGATGACTTACTTTCTCTTATGGAATGATGGTAGAGTTGTGGACGAGAAAGAGTGATGAGGGGAGAAGATGGTTATGATATGGAGGATATGAGTAGATATGCCAAATCAGGGGTACATGTTGCCTGGTGTGGTTTAGAAGACCTCATATCGCGGTTATTACTCACCAGATCGGAACTTGTACCTGACATATTCAATAATAGTAACTTGACTTACACTTGCAATTCTCTTAAGTTCAAGTTAGTCATCATGATTTCCCACATCTTCTCTCGTCTCTCTGCTTCTTGTTCTCAGCTCTATTATTATTTAACAATACGAAGTAAAATTATCCGTCACTATCACTACTTCCCAAGATCGTGAGTTAACACTAACTCCAGTATACACCAAATACATTTAGACCTGCATGCACTGAGTATTGCGTATAACAAGTACTGCATGCACTGAATACTGCATCATCCCATGATTGACTGTCTTCCAATCCCAGCTGGTCTCTCATCTCATATCTCGGTAGATCTTGTTGTGCCTAGCTCTCTGGATTCCCACTATTACGAGATAACCAAGTAATGGAGTCTCAGCTCCCATTATCCCTCACTCCTAATCTACCGCCTCCAGATCGACCACCTCCAAGCACTCCAACCTCAATTGATCATGTACTCCAAGTGAATCTCCAAACTTGCTCCATCACAGACTTTAAGTGCATATTATAAGTGGCTTCAAATTATGGACTCCCAGTACATCTCTAAACTCTCTCAATTGTGGACTCCAAGTGCAACTCCGAATTTACTCAATCACAGACTGTAAGCGCATCTTCGAACCCGCATGATCACAGTGTGGTGACACTACTGAGCTGGATGGCAAAGAGCCCGTTATTAACACTCTGCTGCACCCTTCATGACATCCAAAGGGAATTAGGGACAATAAGCTTGTCTGGCTGGAGGATGTGATAGGCTAACCAGCTGGGAGGAGCTACACCAATTGCATGGATCTACGAAGAATTGGCAAGAGTGTGTAGGAAACCGCCCAAATTGTATGGATCTATGAAAGTTCCGCAACAGTGCCTAAGACCAAGAGCTAAGAAATGCACTCTGTGTATTTTGTGTACTGAGATGATGTCAATCTACCCCGGGGTCTCCCAAATATGTACTCCCTATCACTTAGTCCATTTCCGGTATTACGCTATCTTCGTATGCTCCCGCCCCACTTTCCACCCTGAAACTGATTGGTGGTGGTGGTGAGAAATGGATTATTCCACCACTACTGCCTTCACTACATTCTAATATGGCATGTCACATCTAAGTCGCCGCATATATATACACATGGTCAATCTGGCTACAAACTGTAATGCAGTGTAATCGGAGAAGCACCTGGAGACAACAATTGCCAGAACTTTGAGATGCACTTGGATCTGGGGACCGTAACAAACACGAAAATGACAGATGAAATGCCTTGTGGTGATGAAACCCTATGAGCCCCCACTGAGAAAATGCAGCACGAAGTCTCACACAGCTGCGCAGGGGTCAGAGCTGCTCCTAAAGTCTCCCTCCGACCTGCACAGAGCATCAGCAAAAACTGAATCTCCTTTAATTGATTGATTTGGTTTATTGTACCGGTAAACACAAAACAATGCAATCGTGGCTTCCCTGAAATATGGCATTATTTACTCTAGCAGAGTTATCTGTGAGTCGTCGCAATGCTGTTTCAAGCGTCATGACCAGTGTACCCACTTTCCGAATGTGACAATAAGCATTTGACGAACCATTCACATGTCCTTGGTCAATATCACCAATTAAATCTCGGCATATGCGTACATCATCCAATTCAATTTGTCCTCGTGATGATGAAAGTACTCACTCTGTACGTTTCATGAAGGATGTAGTTCTTCTTTCTGAATACCGTCATAGCTTAATTTGACCACCAATGATTGTTACCATGCAGAAGTAGTTCACAATATTTGATTTGTTGATACAAAATCATCAGTACCTTGCAGTTCATCCGTTGCTGCAGAGTTATGCATCATCGCAATTATGATTTCACATATTTGAGATATGGCTGCAGTGAACTATCGGTTCTATTACATTCACCACTATTATGATATATCGATGAAACCTACAATTAAATAGCACACAAAGAAATTCCAAAATCTGATCACTGACCCCATTCCTATCGTCCAAGGGACATCGCACCCTCTACAATCGTACTTCATTAACTAATCCTTCGTTCCAAATGCTGGTCATGTTGGTGATACTGGTGATGTCGTTCCTGTTACTGTTGCTATCACTGCAGGGGACTGGCTGAATGGTGCTGGTGATGGCAGACCCACCCATAGGCAGAACTGCTGAGAACTGCATGCTAGCTTCAGTAGCAGCAACAAAGCTGCTGAGACAATATAAAGAATTGTCGGGCTGCTCTATCAGCTCCTCCGGGAGGTAATCAAGGATGTTCTCATCATACCTGCCCTTATCAGTGTGAGGTTGTGCCATCGCTGGGTCCGTACCAGTTCAGTGGATCACATGGTGAATCATGCTGTGGATATTGTGTATCATCTTGGCTTGAACCTTGAGCGAAAAAGTACGAAAATCCTGATCGAGACGACAAAATCGATCTTGAGATGCAATAATCACCATGTGATTACAGTTTAGTTTGTCTCACTGACATTGTGCTCCACCTCTTGGACCAAACTCTGGCAGTACCCAAACCTCATCTGTTTTCCTTGCTGACAGAGAATTGTGGATGGCTATCGGAGAGAGGGCAATGAATGTGGGGGTAATTTGGTCAATCAATGATCTATCTTTCATTCCGATTTGTTGTATGGCATAGAAGTATGTCTGGTGAATAAGATCCACAATTTGAGTTTCTGCAAATCGAAACTTGCACTCCTAAATTGATTGTCAAGACAATGATTAATCCTGATGGGAACTTTGAACTTACCTCACGAACGTTTGTGGGGCTTATAAACCTGTCCTTGGCCAATAGCCAGGCTACCATATTCCGGATCGCTGCAGGTGACAGTGTACAAAATCCATAAATAGAGTCGATTGTGATCGTGCAGCGGTATAGCAGTTCTGTATGGCAGTAAATAATCTTTGTGAGATCCTGATGCACAATGTCAGCGATGAAAACAATCATCACAATGTCAGTGATAAAAACAATCATCACAATGTCAGCGATGAAGACAATCATCACAATGTCAGCGATGAAATCAATCATTCAGATGATTCATTTACTACTGAAATGTACATACATGGAGGGTCTGAGTTTCTCTGAGCTGGATCAATCCTGGCGATTTCCTCATACAACAAACTATGAATCTGGGCGGTTTTCACAGCATTTGTGGCAGAGGGATTCACAAACATCACACAATTAATAGCTATAGATTTCACACCTGCCATGACCATCACCGGAATGCCTGAAAGAGGTGTCTGGGCATTGTATTCTGCACCAAACATGTGGCCTGTAACATTGTCAACAAAGGGCTCATATCCCCACAGGTTTCCAGCATTTCATGCAACCAATTGCTCACCCACTTTGTTTAAATTGTTTCTCTTGTAAATATATTCATTAGCGGGTGGATTAATCATTCAAACGCTTAATTGGATACTGTCTTGAATGCCAGTGGCACGGGGTCGCATTCATCCTCCTCCTGTGGGACAATTTTGACCTCCCATCACTCAGACTTTAGGGGATGCGTTGACCTAGATGGTAATTCAGTTGCCATGTCTGATCTTCCAAGTGTTGACATGAAGGAATCTTTTGATGGCTGCTTGGCAAGTGCTTTCGTGGATGGTCACCGAAGAGGCTTGTCATCGGATTCTGAATGGTCATCTCGACGATCATTGATATTGTCGGGTATTGTGCCGAGATCGTCATCAAGATCCTTGTTGTGGATACTTAGTCTGCTTCTCCTGGTGCTCAATGGAAGAGGAGGAGGAGGAGAAGTGCAGCGCATTCTTGTCATAATTTAAAATGGCGGAAAGTAATAAGTACGATAAAATTACAGGAGTGACTAAAGGAAATGTGAATAAATGTAGAGTAAATGAATTAAAGCATTGTGTAAAGAAAAGAAAGTGTTGATATGATTCAAATCATTGTCATGATGGGTCTTTTTATCCTGTCAACGATTCTTGGATCTTGGCTTGTCCCGCCACCCACACTTCCAACTCCTTGGATGGATGGGAACCCAGAACTAAGAATGGCAGGTGACGAGCGTGCCACAGGATTGTCTATTAGCTTCCTTTGACGAAAATCATTATCCCAACAATTTGAAAATGGTTCGCATTCCACCAATCATTTTGGCTAACTTTGGCTGAGATAAGATACCAAACTACCAATTACATGATAGCCATACACCGAGTTCTATCGCTGCCACTATGTCTTTCCCAAAAGCAAACATCTCAACAATTAATCCCAACATTGTGAACTCTCACCACAGCCCTTCATGCATGAATATGAATGATGTAATAATACAATCAACATAGTACCAAAAAGAGACCCAAAACCTCAGCAAAAAACTCCAAATTATCACCCATCCATCCACCATCCAAAGTGCCAGAAGAATACCCATCCACAATGCAAATCCTTGAACAAAAGTCCAGCCAGTGCATTCCATCCTCACAATGTCTAATTTGCAGCTGGGGGGCTGCTTGTATGCTTTCTATTGGCCAAAGAGTGTGCAGAAGGAGGATTCACAATGTGATCGTATTTGCGTAGCCAAGCCACATCTTTATCAGCAACAAGGCTTTGCTGGTAATCGACAAGGAGACCACGAGCACTATGTCAGACAATTTCATGGTATTGCACTGTCTTATAATCCCTGTTTGAACCTTCTGTTTAACATTTTCCAAGCCCGTTTTCGTCATCGGGAAGCATCTTGTAAATAGACTCTGTGTCTCACCTTCATGATCCGATTCCTCCCCAATCTCGTCGATCATATCCGTGGCTGGCGGTGGAAGGATGTCATCCCGAGGACAGTAGCTGCGGCCACCACCCATTGGCATCTGGGCACCAGGTGTCCCGTCAGCTTGTTGGCCACAATAAATGATGCAAAAAATGGTTGGGTAGGTTAATTTCATCGCCGCCTTTACCAATCCGGCAGCAGTATTGTTATCGAGGTTTGGGGTAACATCATTGGTGTACGGACCACCATTTCCATTAGGCTACTTCCAGCAGCCCCAAAGCTCTTGGATGTTCCGGCTGGGGTCTGGCAGATCGATGATTGCAGCATTCACAATTGACAAAATGGTCGTATTGACGATTGATGTAACCATCAGAAGTATCAACCGATCATCTCCAGGCGAGTGCCATGAGAGTAGCGGAGTATTGTATTCACCCACCATCATCACAGCAATGTCGGGATCCATATAGGGGATAGTAATGCTCAATTGCGCGACATGGAAATCAGTCGAATTATTGCAACACACCTTGATCAGGGGAGACCAGTGACCCGAGGTTTCTTGGTTATCATCTTCTGTATCTACACATGATCAGGAAGAGCAGAAGAAGCATCAGGGCGATGAAATACATACCAACATGTACAAGTTTCCTCTTCTTTGTTGGGGTTTCTTCAAGTCTATTCCTCCTTTTGCGAAGGTGAACCTCAGTGAACACATCCAGTGCTGCCTTGAGTTTGGGAACATCAAGGTTAGTCTTGTCTGCCATGTACTGTTTGCAAAGAGCCCTTTTAGACTCCAGATCACTGATTCCAGTAACACAACGATCAATTAGGAGAGCCCATTCCTCGGGGCCGCAACCTTGCTCGTTGATGATGCTCTTGGACTGGGCAATATCCCAGACGTGTTCCCTCACATTATTATCTATCCGTTGTGTTGGCAAGGTACCCTTATCTTGCCATATCCCCATGGTTTCTGCTGCCCATTGGCTGACTCCAACTCCACCGTTCTCAGTCCAGATGTAGACTTGTAGAGTCGGCATCTGGATTGTATTAGCATCTGCAACATCTCATTTGGGCAACCAGAAGGCATCACATTACATTCTAGGTTCTCAATGATGGTCAATGATTGAGTGGTGGATATCGAATGCGCCTTACTCCAAACAAGAGCCGGGAGTGTTTAATATATAGTCCAGAGTGATGCAATGCGGTAGCAGAGGTGAGGATGGTGTGTCGAAGGTTCTGCAGATTGAGAATACGGTGGGCAGGAAAGGCGAATATATATATCGGATTGGAGGGTTTTCTTGATCCAGTGACATCATCTTGGCTGCAATTTATCTAGGAGGTGATATGCTTAGCATCATCTATGCGCTCTGATTGGTTAACTGATCGCTTAACTCCATCACAAAGCGAACTCAACACGTGCTCTGCAGTCATATCTCATTGGTTTGTTCTTAGTCTAGTTCTGGTACCCCGAAATAACATTGCTGGGTTGGTATCTAAGGAGGATGCACCGTTCATGTGAGGTACAAACTGAACAAAAAGTGACAACCATAAGTCAGACAATGGGCATAGGAGGGTCTTGTAAGGGTGCAAAATAATCACCATGATGCGCTGAATGCAGCTGCGGTATAGTTTTCGTGATCCGAGGGATGTTGAAATTGAGAGAGTGATTAAACACTTTCGAAACATGTGAAGGAGGTTAAGAGAAATCCTGCAAGAGTGGTCGGACCCCTTGTTGAAAAAACTAAATTGCAGTGCCACATTTTCTGGGAACCAGCTGGCTTGTAATTGTATGAGTAGATGAAGACTGTTGAGACTCTGCTTAATGTTGTTGTGACAATACATTTTCCTAACAAAACATGGATCGTTTGCAACAGTGTCTTCAGTACTCGAAGACGAACTCCTACATCAGTACATAAATCACTCTCCTCCATCACCACCAAAAAGAAAGCATAGAATATGTATTAGCCGACCAACTGCCAGATGATGGCTTTGCGATTGAGCATGATAGTATTCAACTTCCATTGTTTCATGAACCATATTGCGACCATTTTGATCCCTTCCAATGATGATTCAAGTGATACAGAAGGGTTCAGCGAGAATGCGTATGTCGATCCAGAGCAACCTCCAGTACGGACATGTCTTTAGGGTACTCCACACTTTGACAACCATCCAGCGGGCAAGCCTATTAGTAACAAGTAGTTCAACTCCTTTGACAATGAAATTGATCTATGGTCACCCTTTTCTTGCAAGGAGGAGTATCGATTAGCGCAACTTGAACTGAGCTGTTACCAACGAGATTTTTAGGAACCCTATGATGGCAACTGTCAGCAACTTCACTCAGTCCCACACTTTACTCAAAATGTTGAACAAAATGTCCTACCCGATGGCCATCGACTCCGGGAAATAGGTTAAAGTGTGGTACAATCTTTTGGCTGATTGAAATAACCTTCGTGACAATGATTACACACGGTTCTTTTACCGAGATCCTGTGGAGTGCATTGAGTTCGTCATGCAACCGCCTGCATTCAGGGAATACATGTCGTATACACCAGCGAAAGAATTCTACGATGGTTAGGAATGTAGCTACTTAGAGGTGAAACCAAGCGACTGGTGGTGGAATGAACAGGTACGTTAATTGAATCTCGTCATAGCTAGGACGATGGTGACAGCTCCAATAGCTATGGCGGGCGCTTGGCACTACAATTGTCCCTTTATTCGGCAGTTAAGACTAGATACATCTTACAAACTATTCGGGCGACAAGAGGAAATAGCCGGTATATTTCAGTCTCGGAAACCTCAACTCAATGATTTGATCAAAGCCTTCAAATCTTGAATGCATCCTTGTTACCCTTCTTTCCATTCCTATGAAATATCACTGTAAAGGACATTGAAAACAAAATGCAATGAAGGAACATCATATCCACAATCGAGAGGGTTCAAGGAAGGTCTTCAAACATATTCTTCCTCTTCTCGATATGCTTTTCCTAACTGGAAAGCTTCTGCTTTGTGGGGATGGTCGGATGCGGTAATGTTATCCTGTCATCTGTGCGTGGACAGCTGACTACTTCGAAAACATGCACTTGCACTCAATCAAGCAGCCCAATTGCCCTATGTGCGATGCACAGAAATTGTCGCTTAGAGGAGGGAAGTCATCCTCGTGGAAATTGAGAGACAATCGGCTATACTTCCAAAAGATGAGACTCGCATCCCCGGGAGATGAGACAGAGAGATGGGAAGCAAGTTAATATCTGGAAGATTGAGTGGTTGGAACCTCAGAAGGCATCTTCTGGAACATTAAATGCGTCTCACCAATGACTATTATCATACCTGATATTCTTCATACTGTCTATCTTGGTATGCATGATCATTTGATGGACTAGGTCATATTCTTCCTCGAACAACAATCAAGGATCAGAAAATTTGCCCAGGTCTGGGTGATGATGTCTCCATATCCTGGCTTTGCTCCATTCAACAGGCCATATACCAGGTGACGCAATCAAGTGGTAAGGAGATGAAAGCACTAGAACATGTGATAAATCCAGTTTTCGCGGTGACTGTGTTAACTGCCCATTGGCAACCCAAATGATTCCCTTCACAGATTCTGTGTTGTGCATCAAGAACTTTGTATGTTTTCACCTTATGGTACTGAACTGGTACCATACTGAGGCCATGATCGAGTACATTGGGACTTATCTGGAGGAGTATATTGTTCAGAAGGATGTCTTCAGTCGATTCCGTACTAGTAAATCAACAATCAAGGTCTCGGAAGCCTTGAAAAAGCAGCTTGCTCTTGATATGCAGTACGAACGGGAGAGTGACACCGCTTGGATCAATCTTTCTGTCGCTACAAAGTGTCGTCGCGTTGATGATGATAAAATGGAAATAGAGTCAGAAATTGCACAACATCTTGTCCACAAATCGGATTTCAACTTTGTAAAGAGGCATCTCCTGGCCTACTTCTGTGATCATATCCACCAGCTTGCCAACCTCTTAAATGTAAGCTCAGAACTCCCAGAAAAAGGGATAATGGATCTTAAACCAGCTTACCAACAATTGAATTGTCACGAGGCGGCCTTCCAGATTTTGCGAACGAAAGCCTGCATGGAGGACTTTCAGTATCGAGAGCTGAATGCAAACGGTCCGCAACAATGTCGCATCGATGATATGTCTTCAACCAAATACCTATCAAACAATCGATTAATAACCCATGACCAGAAATCAAGACCCTTGAGGACTTGGCCGAGTGGTGTACAATGCCAAATGGGGAGCTACACGATCACATTGTTCGCGTTTCAAGAGATCGGCCAACTGCACAGACTACATCGATCAGGATCAGTTATTCAGTCGTCTCAACAATGCACAATGCATTCAGTTCAACACAGTAGCAACTCCAGTGCCGTCTTTTCGATGGAATGAGCAAGCAGTTCATATGGTTCGTTGCACTGGATCCACAAGGTGGAGAAGACATAAGCCACTAAAAAATGATACCGTGCTTCTCTGGATGTTGACAAGGCCGGAGCGCTACTTTATGGCGACTGCGTAATGCATTCCCGCACGGGAGAAGTGATATTTCGTTGTCAAGGATTCTAAATCGAGCCTTAAGGGACTTCATGCTATGGATCAGATGTTTGCAACAGGCCGATATGTCAGAGTGCTGGTATCGTGATTGTCCAGGACAGGCAGCAACCTCCGAATCAACCCTTGCACAATGGAAGCTACCATCGTCAGCATCCTTTCGGTGTCGGAATCCCTTATATCATCACTATAAGCATGTTTCAAGGAGCAGCAAACCACCTTCCGCTGATGCCGCAGCCAGATACCTTGCGCTGGTACTTGTGCAACACCATTTTCTTGAATACTTTCAAGATATTTTACACAGAGATTAATTGACGTGATGCGTGAAGTAATCGTTGCAGCGATAAATAGAAGTCTGATTAATGTTTACAGTGGGTGTCTTAATCTTTGAAATGGGAGTTATACACACTTGTGTATAAGTGATGTCTCAAGGGATTACATAATTAGGAATATTCTTGAAATCAATGAACCAGTTCAAGAAACGATTGAAATGATTGAAATCTAGAAGACCAACATAAAAGAAACCAGTGCAATACATTGGCTTAGATGACTAAACACAATTTTGAGATTTCGTGATAACGCGATCACATCACTGAATGTTTCAACGCATGGTGGAAGATTGCAAATCATTTGCCCTGATTATTTGGGGAAAATGGGGAGAAGGATCGGTGCGTGGAGTCCATGTTCGGAAACCAATTTCACTTTTTGCTGATGAGGTCTCCGCTACACCTGAAGGCTCCTGCAGACCTGCACAGAAGTCTCACAAGCTTGAAAATTTTACTCTTCTATAAGTCAAATCTCGTAGCATCCTACATGCTCCACCACAATTGCAGGTGCTTTCAGGAGCAGCCAAGATTAATCTTTCAGAGTATGACAGCACTTCACCTAGCTTCTGGGTGGCCTGCGATCATCTGGAAGAATTCTGGAGCACTGGTGAGGACGACTGGAGTGTCTGGGAGGTTTGCATGTGGCCTCTGGATTCATTTACATTGTGCTAATGATGGGATTGTTGGAACAACCTGTCAGAACAGATTGTCAGCATGACCTGTCAGACTTATCCAATAAAGCAATCTTGTCTGAGTGACCATGTCAGAGCTACCTGCCTGTGCAACCTTGTCAGAGGCAAGTTGTGCTGGATTGATATATTTCACTCACTACTGCACCATGCATTAGAAATGGGTGAATCATTATTGTGGAACCATCCTAAGTACTGGGTGCCCCTGAAGACTGGGTAAATGAATCAATTTCACAGACCCATTATACTTAACAGTGTAGTACTTCTGCTGATGGTGGCAACTTTATATTTAGAGTGTGTAGTATATATATATATATCACAATGTACTTTGGTACCTCCATAAGAGTTACTAGAATGTGTACTTTCGTACAGCTTTGATTTCCATTTTCTACCGACAAAGTTCAGTTTTGAACTACCCTACAATGCGTCCTACAACTGGCAATATTTTCCTCAATCTCAAGCGGTGCCAGTCCAACTATAACATATTCATTCATGTGATGAAAAGACTGGCAGCCACTCAAAATATGGGCATTGCACCTAACCCCATGACACATATACCAACAAATATTCATGTTTGAAAGGGTTAAAGCATTAATGTTTCACACTGCGTCTGTTTCTCATATCTCCAAAGTGAATACACAGTAATGGCAACTTTAGCCTACACCTGGGTGGGGTGGATACCGGATTGGATAGGACCATTGTGCATCCACGCTGCATTCATATTTTGTTTAGCTATACTGTTGTTTAGAGGTTTGTCTGAGCTAGTATCGCTATTCAGGGATAGTTGTTGAGTGTAACATCACATTGTCACTTCGATAGGGTCCTAGCAGGTACTGAAGCCATTGTATACTGTTCACTTGACTGTTGAGTAGTTGCTGCGCAACATGCTTGAAGAGTGCGTACTGGAAGAGATTTCATATTGTTGAATACTGAAGACTTTTTGTTTGCCAAACACAGTCATGGCAAACCCAATGGAAACTTACAGTCAGAGTGGTTGTCTGAATGTTATCAGAGTAGTTGTTAGAGGTCTTCAATCAGAGGGCTTCTGTCAGAGTGGCAGTTGTCAGAGGCATAGTCTGGCTTGTCGGCAGGCAATGCCATCAACTACAATACTCCATTTCTCGGTACAAGTCATCTAGTCAGCTTGACACTTTCCACAATGAGATCATGGAGATATCCCAAATGTGACCCAAAATTCAACTGAGCTAATACATAAACCCACCCAGAACCCAGGAGAACTAATCTGAAACCTAAACTAAGACCAATATTATACACCTGAATGAGACACCCCGAACCCAAGTACCAACCCTGAACAAAAGCAAGTGTAGACCCAATATAGGAAAGTATAGAATGGTCGCACATTAACTAACATTCATTAGTATCTTCTTCTACTATTGACTGCTCACAGCACACCACAGTACTGGTGTGGAAATCTTTCCAATCGAAGAATCATCTACTTGGTCAGCATGGTGATCATTGTCCGCGCTGGCAGTGTTCTGAAGTACCCCCAGTACGTACATTACTGACAATTATATTATCAAGTAGGTATTTTCCATCAACCAATCAATTGCGGCAGGGATAACCCATGTTGTGTATTGTATTTGCTGTTGGCCAATCTGCTGGACAAGTAACCAAGACAGTCATTCGGCTTGTGTACTGTAGGCTACTGCTTTTATCAATTGTCAAATAGGATAAAACAATGACTCTTATCTACCCATGATTGATTCAGGACTTCGTCACAGAGGCACTTGTAATGGCACACATTGAGCAATGCATACCAAAGCAATTGTCGCCTACGAGGCATCAGTACTGCCCTCAGTTTGAATTATTGCTATATGAAGAGTCCATATCAAAGTTAGATATCAGAGTTGTTATGTGTTAGAGTCAAATGTCAGAGTTGATATGAGTGGCAGACAGTAGAAATGTAAAGCAGTGCTAACCTGTTCGACAAGGCACAGGGTTGGACATCAGGCTAATGCCATAGTCGCCTTCTCTCCATTGACTTTTGCTGGAACAGTGTTGCAGAGAAATTAATTAAGTCAAGCTAACTTTGAAGCCCCAAACCACAATATAGCCTTGATTTAATAATATCTCATACCTTGGAACTTTTCAGGTGGAGGTGTGCAGTTGATCTTCCCTGGGAAAGAGTTTGCATACTTGGAATTAACCATCCTGTACATGGCCAGATTCGGTCTGCCAGTGTCAGTAACCCCAGACTATAGTGTTCATTCTTATTTGAATGAATACAAGTCCAGTTTCATCAGGACAGAGCCAGGATTAAGCCGTATGCAGATGGGATAAATCAACCACCAACAAGAGCCGCAGAGATTCATCGTGTCGATCAATGTAGCCTGTCCAGAGGCACCTCGAAGGATATTCTCTCAAAGCACCTTATACCTACAGTCTATAAAATGTTGTAGAACTGGCCAGCTCCAGAGGACTTGGTGAATGTAACAAGCTCAGTAGTTCCAGGCATAGAAGTGATGTTGACAATTGCCATTGGGTTCTTGAATGGGGTATGGATGCCCAATGTTCACTGTAGTATATGTGTACCTCAAATAGCAACAGGTTATCGTCCAATGATTCCTCTCTGTGGTAATGTCTGAGCAATATATCCAATGTTAGTGTTGCCCTTTGTAACTTCCCCACTTTACTGATTAGAGGTAACATATAAGTATCCCAAGCCATTGTTGTGCAGTGAACCAAAAATCTGAATTCTGCACATTTAATGTATAGATCTGCTACTGGGGTGATTCCAGCACCACTTTCAACACTTAACACAGTACTGCTGCTAGCAACCCAATTGGTATTTATACTGAGAGTATAGTTGGATGCATCTTGCACAGGGTGTAGAGTCAACCAGAATGAAACCTCCCGAAAATACAGCATCCAGCCCATGTTTTTGATCCCATTGACCAATTTGGTGGCCATTGCCGTCCACTTCCATTGTGGCTCCTGACTGAGTATACAGTGTTGAGCTAATTGGGAGTATGGATATCACTATGCCAAGGACTATGATTTAACTTGCCTCTTTTGTAGGTACCATATGTAGTCATCAATCAACCTTATGTTGATGTGACATGCCTCACTACATGATACAATAGACACCTTTACATACGCATGCACACACTCGAGTACTGGAGCCCACGCCGCCGTGCAACACGTTATAAACCTTTGCGTTTAAAAAGATCGCTGACAATCAATACTTTCATTTTTGTTTGTCGAGTGGAGGTCAACATTGTCACGGAGAAGCGTCTCCTCAAGCTAGGGAATGACTGCGCATTCAGCTATGTATCTGACGGTGGCTGCTTGACGTCTCTCGTACAGTCTGGGAGACTACGATAACTGACGATTGCGATACATGAAAAGTTCGAATACCATTACCATCGCCAAATTCAATCGCACAAACTATGAACAATGGGCAACCAGGATGGCCCTACTTCTCGAGCAGATGTAAGTGTATGGTATCATGAATCGATACAATGACAAGCTGGAAGAGCCAGCAGCAAACACAACCGCTACAGAGAAGACCGCTTTCAAAGACTGGATGAATCGCCATGGTGTTGCCAGATTAATTATCCTACTCAGCATGGAACCGAGAATGCATGTGGAGTACATTGTCGTTGACGATGCGAAGACACATTGGAAAAAGCTAGCATCAGCCTACAAGTCAAAGTTGACACTCAACATCTTCGAGATTAGGGAAGACGCTTCGAGGATCAAGCTACAGAACTCTGGAGATGTCGACAACTGCGCATTGCACATCAATCAGAAAGTCAAAGATTACAGTCTCTGTGCAGGACCGACAGCACCATTGACCACGGACACTGATGCTGCCGATACAGACTCTGCAAAGACAATCGCCAAGAGGAGTGAGCAGGAGAACATCTTCTGCCTCCTTTGCGGAATCCCAAGGAACCACAAGTGGAAACTCTTTCAGAAGCTCATGATGCACAAAAACGGCACGATGACTGCCATGCCAGATGAGATTGTAACCATGCTCATCAAAAACGAAGTTGCAATCAAGAGAGAGAATGGGCTCACTCCAGAAGCTCTGCTGTGTGCAAAGAAGGGTGGCAAATGTGGTAATGGTGGTAAAGCCGGTAAAGGCCACAGAAGTCCAAAGAGGGATAAGAGAGATAATAAGGGAGACAACAATAGGAAACAAAAGGATCTGCGGAAGGGATTTCATTTCCAGCGGCAAGGGCATATCACCGAGAACTGCTTGAGCAAGCAACACGGCAAACCTCCAAAGTCTGCCAACAGTGCAGCAAAAGAATAAACTGGAGTATTGGCATACTTCGACTCTCACCATGTCCATCGAGAACTAGTGGATGGTGGAGAGCTCAAATACGACATGTAGTAATTGATTTATCAATTGCAGATGCATGACTCACATCTCCAGCCGTCCATCAATGTTCATTACCAACACCAAATATCCTCCGAATTCAAAGAATGTGAAGGGATAAAATGGGGTCACCTCATTTGTATCCTGATATGGAAGTGTTAGGTTGATTTGTCAACTGCCTGATGCAAAGACAGAAAACATCATGCTTCAAAAAGTGGTGCATTTACTAGGATTGTTCAACCTCATCTCACAGGTTCAGTACATGGAGAAGAATGGCAAAGTCGAACTGGTGAATTACTACTGTGTCAACGTATACAATCGCCATGGCAAGTCGATGGCCACTACACCTCAGGTCGATGAGCTATTTGTTCTGGATTGTGTCCTGGATCAAGCTCAGGAATCAACCGAATACACTGATATTGACGACAGCTGCCTGCTGGCACTTAAGATGACTGGGTATGCATCTCGGCACGATGCAGAGAAGCGGATGCTATGGCACTGCTGCTTCCCACGTGTCGGTCTCCAGGCTGTGGAGATCTTGCCTCCGATCACCGATGCTCTGAGAATGACCGGAAGGTGCAATTGCAAGAGTTGCCTCAAGTGCAAATTAGTTCGGAAGCCCTTTACTCCCATAACCTCCTGTGCCACTGAGCCTCTGCAGCTTGTGCACTGGGACATATGTGGTCCCCTGGAAACAGCCATCAGAGGAGGTCGACATATGCTGCTCTGCATCGACGATGCCAGAAGGCATATGGAAGAGTGGATATTGTAGTACAAGTTGGAACCCCTCGAGAAATACAAAGAATGGAATGCACTTACAGAAAAGGAGTAGGGCAAGCAAGTGAAGCGATTTCGTACAAATGGAGGCAGTGAGTATACCTCCAAGAAATTCACAGAATACCTAAAAGCAGAAAGGATCATAAAGGAAACCACTACGCCCTACACTCATCAGTCGAATGGAGTCATCGAACGGGCGAACCGCACGATCAGGGGGCACGTATGATGCATGCTGGTTGATGCCCGACATTCGAGGAAGTACTGGGCCTTTGCAGTCCCAGTGGTGGTCAATTTGATGAACCGCACCCCGACACGATTAGTAGTCAGCAAGACTCTGTACAAGGCCTGACATGGGAGGAAGCCATTTTCGAAGAATCTCTGTGTGTTCGGATGCTTGGCTTTCATGCATGTTCTGAAAGATTCACGAAAGAAGCTGGAATACAGAGCTACTCCTGGCATATTGGTTGGGTACAGCATATCGACTAAGCAGTACTTTGTATACAACCCATTTGGCGAAGTTGCTTCGCCGCTCCAGAGATGTGGTATTCAGAAAAGGAAAGCAGTGCACAGGACTGAATGCTGCCAATGAAGTGATCTTGAACGAGCACTTCTACAGAGATGTCATCGAGGAATCTAATCCCACACCCAGACAGAAGCAGCCAAAAGAATGTCAAATGAAGGAGTCATCGGGGGATGATCCACCTCCGGAGCCTTGGAATCCAATGAAGAAGTGGCGAGAGTTTGCAGGCCTTGAGTCGTCACTTGGAGATGGATGGAAGCCTCCGGCCAAAGGAAGTCACTGAAACTGCACTGGCAAGTTGCCAGAGTCTGCACAATTGGCTTTCGAAGATAAAGAATTCAAGGAAATGATTCCCCTCTACACTGCAGCTGCGATCTCCAACAATCATGAGGATCCCATCGACGATCCAAAGTCTTACAAAGCAGCAACCGAGTCTCTGCTCACCGAGAAATGCGATACGGCAAAGAAAGAAGAGTTTGATCCAATTGGGCAGCATCAAGTCTTTGGAGATTTCGTGGAGCTTCCGGAACAGAGAAAGCCTTTGCCAGGTCACTGGGTATACATAACCAAGCGCGATGGAGCAGACAATTTGCAGTGGTTCAAGGCCAGGCTAGTCTGTGGAGGAAATCACCAAATCGAAGGGATCGAGTACCAGGCTACATATGCCCCGGCTGCTGGTATGGGCTACCTGAGGCTGGCACTCGCCATCGCCTCCAAGTACCATCTCTAGATCCATCAAATGCACATATGCATGGCTTTCTTGGGAGTTGACCTGGAGGAAGAGATCTATATGCACCCACCACAGGGATACTTTTGTTCCCTCCAGAATGGGAGCCTATACAACAATCCAAGATCAAAGACTTCGCGGAAGATGGTACTCCGCTCTAGAAAGTCTCTTTATGGCCTGAAACAGTCTTCGCACGTTTGGTATGGCACTTTTATGGACTTCGTGATCTCGATTGCATTTGTGGTATCAAATGTTGACGGAGGACTGTTCGTGATTGAGGATCAGGGCACAGTTGTCGCCGCAGTTGTTCTGTATGTCGATGATTTCCATTTCATTGCTAACGAAGGCATGATTGGGCAGATCACGGAACAGATGAAGATGAGGTTTCGGATTCATCATATCAGGAGTGTCTCCTTCTAACTTAGCATGACCATCGAACGCAATCAGGAGCATGGCACAATCTACATCCATCAGGACAGCCACATTCGGATGATCGTGGCGACGTTTGGAATGGACCTGTCCAGACCACTTGCCATTCGAATGGCGATGAAGATTCACAAGAGGAAAGCTGACAACCAAGCTTGCTATCCAACGATATGCCATTCGATAATCGGAAGCCTGATGTACGCGATGACCTCCACTCGGCCCGATGTCGCATATGCCATTGGAGCTCTCAGCCGGTACAATCACCACCTGAGCATTGAGCATATGATAGCTCTCAAGTGTGTGTTTCGGTACGTCAATGGCATGAAGGACTGGCAACTGCATTCTGAATGAGAAGCAGAATGTGCACTTGGATGTTCTGTCGATTCGGACTATGCTGGATGCCCGGATGACTATGAATCGACAACTGGACTGGTCATCAACTTCAGGGCAGCGGTCGACTGGATTGAGAAAACAGAAGTTGACTACCCAGTTCACGACCGATGCCGAATACTACGCCTTTGGAGTAAGCTGCATGAGGCTCAGCTAGATTTTGCATTTCTTGAATGGACTCGGCATCCTGACTATCCCACACATGTTCTCCGATTTACAGTCTCTGGTCACGAGTATCATGAACAGCATCTACTGCGGAACTTCAGTTGCACACATTGCGACCAAGTACTATCTTGCTGCAGATATGGCTAGAGATGGAGAGATCGACTTAAACTACGTACCGGCTATTGAGATGCTCACCAACTGCTTCACAAAGCCACTGCCAACGCCCGCATTCCTGAAGCACTGTGCTGCAATGAGAATGATCGGAAATGGCCTTGGAATTGGCCTCAGTACAATCGGACATGGTCTCAGGAATAGTCACCAAATTGGTAATGGAACTGGGAATGGCATCGGGAATGCTGTCAGAATGTAAATCGGTTGGGCACATTTCTTTCAAGGAGATCCACGCTGTTTGATTGGATTCTCATCACCTTTGTTTGCAGTGTTTAGTTTGAAACAGAGGTGATCGCCATTCTGGAGGAGTGTTGAGCTGATTGGGAGTATGAATATCACTGTGCCATGAACTATGATGTAACTGGCCTCATTTGTAGTGAGCACCATTAGTCATTGATTGACCTCATGTCGATGCGACATGTCTCGTTACATGATTGAATAGACATCTCCACATACGCCTGCACCCATTCGACTACTGGAGCGCACGCCACCGTACAACATTCAGGCAGCCATATGCATATTGAAATTGCAGGAGTCCATTTTAACCAATATGGTCATAACCTTCCTAAACTTCCTCTTGAGGGTTCCACTTATTCTCATCTTGTTGGTCTCATCTAAGATAATCCGATAAACTATAGCACGACTCAAAAATTTGGAACCTTCAGCTGCCAATTGGTTGAACAGCTGGTAGAATGTTGGAGTGGTGGAAATGATAAGTTTTATTGATAATTTTCCAGAATGAGCTGTGCGATGGGTAGTGTTAGCAACGGTTCCGTTTTCGGACCATTTCTATTATAGCGGTTCCATGAAAACCCGGACCTGGGCGGTTCGGACCGGGTTTGTGCAAAACAGTTCCCTCAATTAAGTCCACGAATATTCATCCAATAATTTAGTGTTTCGTACATGAAATATGCAGCTGCAGACGGCGCATCTTTTGGTGGTCTCCAATTTTTGATATCTTTAAAACTGAGAAAGCTGCTTTGAGATTATTGTCATTTTTGGCGTAAAAACGAGGTTTTTGAGCTGCCGCTTGCTGAGATTAAAAGATATCGAAAATCGGAGACGGCCAAAAGATGCACCGTACAAAGCTGCATATTTCACATACCAAACACTATACTCTGTTATCAATATTTGTTGCCTTAAAGTGATGGTTCGTTTAAAAAATCGTCGATTTTTGATGGGGTAAGGCCGTTGCCACGCAGACCTATAATACCTGCCGGCTCCAAAACTGGAACCGTTGCTAACACTAGCGATGGGATGTTGTCCTGCAGAAAGAAGTACCATAATGAAGATGTGGAGTTAGTAAGGTGAAGTCAGTTACTGCAGCTTCCCATTCTGCCACCATTTGTTTAGGACTAATCTATCCTACACTTGAACTTACTATACTATGATATATTCTTGTCTTGCAATAGAATTTATGTTGGGAGGGGGACCTCCCACTGTGGTCTTTTTGACTCCCTTCTAACCATTCCTCTTCATTGAATCTTCCCATTGTGGTGGTTCTTGGCTGTCTACCATTAGTTCAATCCAGCAGGCAGATTCTTGATTGTTAGGTCATAGACATCAACCTGGTGACATTTTGAAGCTAGTTGTGTTAGAGTCTAATGAGAGTTAGTATGGCGAATAGTATAATTGAAGAGCACAGCAGGGTCTAATCTTGCCAGCGCTACAGTCATCAGCCAATCAACCACTATTTGTTAGGACATTCTGCTGTACTGCCATCCTATCCACTGGAACAATTTGGTGTGGTTGTAATGGTGTGTGTTTGTGAAGCGGCTCAACAAGTCTGATCTCCATGGCGATGTATCATCCTACCATCGACGGCTCCAAGTTAGCTCTCTGAAATTCACAGTTATCCATCAGCTTCTCTATTCTGCAAGGAAAGATTAGCTTCATTCTAACATTTTGATAGCTGCCCTGACTGTGTGCTGAGTTCTGACAATGGCTCTCACAGCAGCATTGACAGCAGCCCGGCCAGCAACTGAGTTCACACTGTAGCTCTACAGCTCTGACAGTGACCACTCTGACAAGAACAGTAACTCACCAGTCCACATTCACATTATTCACTTGGTTTTCCTGACGCACTTGCACATCATAGTTTATGCCTTCCTCTAGATCTGCGTTGGCAATGTTGTTGAAGATAACATCTACAAGGTCTAATTGTGCTTCCGTTTGAATCATGACATCTTGTCGCTGGTACTCAACACCCAGGATGGGGTAATGTCTCTGTAGAAAATTATTAACAATCCGCATGATCCCTAGTTTACAATCGTACTGGTTCTCTGGAATTCCTGTTAACTCTTACTCCCCTTCCATTCATCCTTCTCATCCATATCATTCTGTGTATCAACACTGTTTTTGACCTCGGAACTGTCTAGCGATTCAATTACTAAGAGCATACAGCATTTGACATCTTGTTTCACCATAATGGCAAATTGTCCTTGCAGGATGAGGGGGTTGATAATGATATATTCAATTTTATTGTTGGTGTCATCCACCATGGCTATCTTGTTGATGGTAATAAGTGTCACCATCTGACAACTTTAATTTTAAGTGAATGTCAGATAGTTGTCTAAGCTCAATTGGACCAAGGGACTGTCAATCAGTGCCAATCTGGATAATGGACTATCACCCTGGGTGGACATTGTACTCACCAGACAGATGTCAATAGTATGCAAGTATGTTGGTGGATTACATTGCCACGTAATCCCGACAACCAGGTGACAATAAACTAGGGGCTGATTCAGATGTGGTGTGATGTTTCTTAGAATTCGAGGCTAATTCCACTCTTGCAAGATATCTACTGGATGCTTATCTTTCATCCAAGGGATATCATGATTTATGTCATCTTCTCCGGCATTTTAGTATTCATTTTCAGTTGAAGTTCTTTCCACAACAGATTGAGCTGGTGAGCTGGTTGAATCGTGCTCAAATCTGTTGCTGTTGATATATGCAAGTGGGACTGAGGAGAAATCATATAAAACATTCTCTCAGAAATTGCATACCTGGCGGGAACTGCCAAATGTGAAGGAGTGGGTATCATGGACAATACTGCCAGTGCTGCTGTGCATCTATTAATGGTAGTCCTACCCTTTACTGCCACATCACTTCTTCGATCTAATCAGGTTGATCTTGGAGTTGTGGGTGTGGTGGATCCAATACAAACATCTAATGTGCATTGATCGATCAGTGTAGTAGGAGGGACCAGATTATAGTCTAATGGAGGGGCTGACAGGAGCTTTGGCTTGGGGCTTGATTTAGCTTTAGGCTTTGCGGCAGAGCGTATTGCAGTCTGTGTGGTATTGCCAACTGTCCCAAGTTGCCCAGCCACCATCTGGGTTCGATCCGGAACGGAGGTAGCAGTCTGATTGTGGAACTGTCATTTACCGTAACAATAGGTAATTTCCGGTTCCAGACATGGAACCGAACCAAAACCGACTGGGAATCGGCAGGGTTGCACCTGCTGGGGAGTCTCATTTTTCATCCGCTCTGATAATGTCATATTTTGTGCTTCTATCAAGTAGTTCAGTTTTAATTGGATTCCGACATATGTCATATATAGATTATGTAGTTATTGACGCTATTTACACTCCCGCTCTCCGATGTGTAATATGATCTGTATTCTTTGAGTCCCTGCGAACAACACTCAACTTTGGCCTCATTTTTGGCATTATTCAACAACTATTAAATGAAGACTGATCGGATTGCAAAGTGGAGAGTGGGAGATTAAAGAGCATCAAACACTGCATAATCTACATATATAGTTTGTCACAATCCAAACAGAACACAATGACATCACTGGAGCGATAAATGTGAAATTGAAGCCGGCCCAAACCCAGGGGGTTCAGTTCGGTTCCAGCTTTGGAAATGTATTAAACCTGAACTGGAACTCTCTTCTTGTTCCAAACCAGGAGCCAAACCTAACCCGTAATTTGGGATTTTTGCTAACACTACGTTTTTGACTGTCTATCTGGGATTGGTGGGGCATTCTTTGGTGAGCTGGTAAGCCTACAGGTGACTCTTCATTGTTAGCATGAGATGCATCTTTGCATTTCCTGGACTTCAACATGGTATAGCGTCACATCCAGTATTGTTGTTGTTTGTTGTATATTCATACTGTATGCACTCTTATGCGAGCATGACAGGACCTAATACCCCCTCCGGCTCTGGGAGAGCTAGCTCAGTGGCAACCCTCTGCCCCCCCACAACCCTGCATCCCCACTGACAAATGAAAGTGAAAGTTGAGAATGGAGAGATAGAACAAAATTGAAAAGAAGAATAGGAAAGCACAAGAAAGCAAAAGAAGAACAGAACGGATATAAATACCACTGCCACCACCCCTCATACCTGAGTTGGCCTTTACCCCAACATAATACCATACTGTCATTCATTTGTGCAGGAACTTCCCTACTTCAGTCGCTACCAGGAAGTTCATCACTGCCTGGTCACACTCTTTAATGTAAAACAGCTCAGAGAGCTGCACATCTTGGCATCTGCCCACTTTCCACCACATTGCCTTTCCCACCGCCTTCCAGAGTGGTTTGTGCATGTTTCTCTACGGGTTGCAATGGCGGAAGAGGTGCTCCTGCGTATGGGCCGCTGTCCATCCACACCACCAGCACTTAGTGTCCTCTGAGTGGCCGAATTGATTTCAATAAACTCCAGTTGGTGCATGTGCACACTTTACTCTGTACAACCTGGCATCCAGCGACTTCATGCTTGTTATTGGAACAGGTCTCTTGGTCTCCGTCTTGCCCTTGACTCTGTAACTAAAGAGTTTGCTGCACTTGAAGGCCTTCCACTTTGCCTTGGCTGCTGACCTCACCACGGAGATTCGTCAAGCTCTATATGAGGCTGAGGTGTATGGCCGCTCTATCATGGTCTCTCTGCAAGAGTCATGGGCCAGGCATACCTAATCATTTGCCTCTGCATTTCCAGGGATGCCGGAGTGTCCTGGAACCCTGTGAATCTCAGCTGTGATGCCGTGGTTCAAGAGGGCCTGTACTCTTTGATTGATCCGCCTTACAAATCACTGCCCAGGGCCCGGCTCTGGATGTTTCACTAATAGAATTGTGGTTGGTGAGTCGCTAAAGACTGCTGCCATCATCACTGAATGCATTGGCAATGTTTCTCTCATCTCGATCGTCACATCAAGCGTGAGTCCCATTGCCCACAGGTTATGGTCGAATACCACCATGCGCCTAGTGCCCAGAAAGCGGCAGCGGGATCTCCATTGATTTCCACATTTGTACACTGCTGCAGCTCCAACTCGGCCAATGTCTGAGCTTGATCCATCCGTCCACCACATCCAGACCACAGCTTTGATTTTGACTTCTTTCTGTCTCGACCAGTGCTGCGCAGTTCTGTTGGCAGCAGTGGTGTCGTCCAGTATTGTGGTCCTCACCACTCATTCTTCGCCCAGGGCTGGCCATTTCATGCCTTTGGTTTTCTCGCCATGCTCATGCTCTTCCTTGACTACTCAGTATATCAGTGCACTGGAAGTGGAGTTTCAGTGTAACTCTTTTAGCTTGCAACTGCATGCGTCTGGTACTCTCGCTGCGAAATGCCATTGTCTGGAGTCTACAATTACAGGCACTGGTGTAAGTCCTGACTCTCTCATAAGTGCACTCCGTGGGGTTGTCGGCAGCATGTCCAGGATGGACCTTGTTTGTTAATTGAGGAGGAGTTGGAGGTCGTCTCGTCTGCGTACTTCTTTCAGATCCCACCCGAGCTTGCTTCCATATAATGCAACTGCTTGGACACATGCCACTTGGATGGCCCTTAGGCTCTCTGAAACAACCCTGAATGCTTTGGTAAGTGTTCAGTGTCTGGCTTCAGCTGCCCTGGCTTTCTTCATGTATCAGTTGTGCTGCTCCTTGAACGTCAGGTGTACGTCCATGCAGACGCGCAGCCCAAGGGACATCTGTTTGTTGAATCGTATGACCCCATCTCTGACTCTTATCTTCGGTCGCAGTTTCGGCTGGTGGTGTATTTTGTGGCCATGTCTGCGCAACAATAGTTGTGGGGACGGATTTGAGAGCGGTCATCATGAGGGTTGGTTTAGGGTTGAGGGCGGCAGAGCCTCATACAATTTAGTTCTTGTGTACGTGTCAATTAGACTTAGAGAGTCAGTGAGTTTAGGTCAATAGAGAGATTCAGTACAGCAGACATGACACAACAGGTTATGAGCACGGAGACTTCGCTGATTTGATGAACTCCACTCTGATTAAGATTTCGAATTGCGGCATCATTGACACAGTCTCAGAGGAGTACAGACAGATTCGATACGTCTGCGGATGACAAGATGGCCGAATAGACATCGATCACGAGTAAGAAGTTTGATGGTACGGACAACAACAGCTAGAGTTTGGAAATCGAAATAATCTTAGAGCAGACGGAGGTTCTCGGCATTGTCTCTAGTACAGAGGAAGCACCAGATGCGAAGGACTGGACAGAGTTTAAACTATGGAAAAAGCATCATGGAATCGCACGGTCGACTATTCTCCTCGCGATGGATAGTACATTGCAGCAGCAGTATGGCGTTCAGAATTATGCAAAGGCGCTGTGAGGATCAGTTGAAAGAGGACTACGAATCGAAGGTGACCCTGAATGTTTGGGATTTGCGAGATGAGAAGTCAGCTGTGAGATTGAGCCATTGTGAGAATGTACAGGAGTACTCATCAAAGATTCTGAGTTATGGGAATGACTTCACTCTTTGCGCTAACCCCGACAGCTCAAGTACTGGTAGTGGTACGATACTGAAGAGCAAGCTCACCTATTACCTGATGAAGGGTGTACCAAAGGATGATGATTGCAGGTTTTTCACCCAGTTGATGTATGGCAAGATCAACACCTTGCACGACGACCTGGAGGAGGTTGTTATGAAGATCAATGCCGACGCGGCACGACTACAGAAGGAAGACGATTTGTAGGTGGCAGACACATTCTCAAACTTGCGGATAAAGAGTGAGAAGCGGAAATCAAAGCAGACTCGGAAGTCACGGAAGACCGGCGATAGTGGTAGTGTGAGTGATGGTAGTAGTTCCGAGAGTGGGAAGCATCGCTGCAGGCATACTCAGTAGTGCTCCAGATGCCATAGGATGGGGCACATTGCACGGTATTATCCAAGTACTGCACCGGTGGACAGCGGAGCACCGACAGACGCAGTAGCAGCAGCACTCACAGAGAGAGCCGCAGCTGCAGCGACAAAAACGACATCTATTGAGAACTATTGGATGACAGTTACAAACAGAGAGAGCCCATTGTAGAAGAGCTGGTACTTAGATTGTGACACAACTTCTCACATTTGCAGAGATCGGTGAAAGTTCGAACGGTACACACAGTATACCAAGAGGGAAGAGCGGGAGATTAGTGACATTGCTGAAAGGGTCGCAGGCAAGGCCATCGGATATGGAGATGTGCAATTGTGGCTTCGGCTGCCAGGATACCGCAGAGATCATGAGGTTGCTGTGAGAAACGTCTTGCATATTGAAGAAGCACACAACTTGCTGTCACAATCACAGCTTATGGTTAGGGGGTTGCAGATTGTGTCTGTCAACGGCTATGGGATCAAGATATGGGACAAAACGCCAGCTGAGAGTACTGGTCGAGGTCGAGGAAATCTTGTGGGCATGGCACATCAGATTGGTGTGTCATTCCGGCTGGATGTGAAGTTTGCAGGTAAGAGATATTGAGCGAGAGAATGATTGCTTCGGAGTAGCTGCAGGCATGGTTGCTTGATTGGGAGGAATTCTGGCCATGGTGTCATTTGTGAGGAGCATCAGGCAAAGCTCAATGTTCATTTTCTTTAGAGTTTAGCACTTTTGGTCGTGATACCGCCCCAGAGGAGTGTGGGGATAGATTTGAGTGTGGTTATCACGTCAGTTGGTTTCACGTTGAGAGCAGCAGAGCCGCATGCACTGTTCTTCTTGTGTATGTGTCCATTAGACTCAGAGAGTCCGTGAGTTTAGGTCAATAGAGAGATTCAGCACAGCCAACACGACACATCAATAGTGCCGCCTCCATCTTTGCAGTGTCGAACTTCAGCCCTCGTCTACTTGCCCACTTGATGATCTTCGTGGCGCATCTATCAAGACTTGTAATAACCTGAGCAGCATCACTTCCTGTCTCCACCCAACCAAGGTCGTCAACAAATGATAGCCCTTTGGGTGCAGATACATACTCTTTGACACGTCTGATGAATCCTGTAGTGTAAATCACATGGAGAATTGATGACACCGGTCAGCCTTGCGGAACCCGTGCACCTACTGGTCGTCTGTCAGTGGCATTGCCTCTGATTATCATCTCCGCTGTTCTTTCTGAGAGAAACAACTCCATCTATTGTGTAAGGTCCCCATCCGTTTTCTTTACCTTCATTCTGTTGAATAGCCTTCCTTCTGGTGTGCTTGGGAATGCAGCTTGTATGTCCATTGAAAGCACGCCTGGTATGTCGCCATTTTTCCACGCCACATGACCTCTGTTGACCATGATGGCCGCTGCATTGATGGCTGACTGTGCTTTTCTGCTTCGGAATTGTCTGTCACTCAGTAGCCCTTGTCTTTCGCCTTCATCTCGCAGCAGCTCAGTGACGACTTTCTCAACCACTGTTCCTATTCAGCTCCACAGCGACATGGCGCAATAGGGTGTCAGCTGCATATTGTCGTCTTTGCCAGGCTTGAAAATCACCACGCTGCTAGCTCGCTTCCTTACAGCTTGGTGACTTTCCATGTGAATGGCCACCTGTGTCAACCTCACGATCTCCTCTTTGTTCCACTTCCACAGCTGCCATATGGTGCCAACAGACAGCTTGTCCGGCCCCGGTGCATTTTTGACCGATCAAGAATATAGGGCTCATTCAATTACTTGCTTGATCACAAGTGCATGAGCGCTTCCAGCAGGAGTTCGTTCGCAGTCCTGGTCATCGTCATTCGGAGGAAAAGACTCACTCCTTAGCATCTCCTCCTTCTCCAGTGATGTGTTTGTTTGCTTGCCTTCTCTGTCTGTGACGGGCTTCATGGTTGTGTCTGCCTGAGGGTTCGCATATCGTGCTGCTCTCTGTACCTTGGCCCCCCTCAGATTCGGCAAGTACTCGCTCCTCATTTTCCTCTTGGACTGTCGAATCAACATCTGGAGCTCTGCCTTTGCCCTTGCAGCATCTTTGAAGTTTGCTCCCCTGCTGTTCACTATTCTGACCTCGTTTCTTCTTTCCTTGATGTCAGCATTCCACCACCTCTGTAAGGACGCGTACACCAGCGTCCGGCGATATAAGGATACGGTTGCACATGTGGATCAGAGCGATCTCAAAAGTAGGTTTGATGGTAAGATTCTCAATAGTGATCTAAGATCCGTGGCGAGGTCTAAGTAAGGTTGCGCTTACCCGGCCTATAACGTGACCGCTGCAACCCTAGCCACTAGCACAAGACCTCTGCCGTTACAACCTCTTTGATTTGGTGCAGAGTCTGATTTGCTTAGCCATGGCATCAAGCATGATGCACTTAGCATTCTGACACCATGCGGTCTCTTCCTCGACCTCGTCTGGTGTGCACACTCCATTCCGGTGATCTCTCTCCTTCACTAGCTCCATCCATAGCTGCACTACTGCCTCCATGTTTTCCTACATCATTGCAGTTAAATTCCACCCTTCTACCGATTCATGGTCCGCCTTCTCCTTCCTGTCTACTTTCACCTTCCATTCAAAAACCTCGTGGCCAGATCCTATGACGTGATCACCAACCATTATGGACCATGTTGTTGTCAGTTGGTTTGCCAGTGCCATGTCGATGACCAATTCACCTTCATGACCTTCTCTTGTGGAATGGTGAGTGGCTCCACCTCAATTTCTAATTTCCAGTCGATTTTCATCAATCACGTCTTCCCAGAATGCGGCATTCTGCTGCACTTGGCATCTTGGGTTCCATTGTGTGCGATGGGCGTTGAATAGTCCTGTGTGGACTGTGCCACCTTCCCGACTGAGATTCTGTCAGTTCAACATTTGTGCTGGTCTCTCTCCCGATCGCATAATTCTTTGATCGTTAATGTTGATCATCCTCAATATATTCTGCCATCCCCTCATGACGTCAGTTGCAATGACATCGTCATTAGCACCTCTGCTTGAGTCTGTCTGCTCATCAACCACCAGGCCACTCCCTCTCCGTATTGCTTGCCAAGGTCTATTTCTTTTTCTCATTTCGTATAGTTAGTGGCTGATCCTAATACATCCTGTTTCTCTCAGTGGCTCTTCCAAGCACAGTGCGTCTACCTTGTGTTTGACTCCCATATCTCGTGGCGCCATGGTCCACCAACGTGACCCTGCGCAGTTGTGCTGGATCACTCCAATGAATGGTAGCCGGATCTCCCGCTTTGGTCTGACTCTCAGTTTCAGTGGCAGTTGTCGTCGCAATCTCAGTCTAGGTCATCATAATGTCACTTGCCTGCCATGTTGCCTGCCCTTCCTCCTCATCCGCCATCTCCTCTTCTTTGCTTTTCCCATCAGCAGCCACTCCTCTCTGGGGTCTAAGACCAATCACCACTCTGTTCGTCCCTGGTGCCATGAGCACAGCTTCACCCATGGTAGCTCGTCGTGCTTCTCCCGTTTTTCTGCTCTGCCATGCTGCTTTGGCTGCTTTGCTCTTCTTCACTCACCTGCCACTGAATTCAATATGATCACCTTTGCAATTAGGGCATTTCTCCAGCGTGTGGCTGCAGAGTGAGCCCTGCTTTGCTGTACACTCAATGACAGTGTATTTGTGGTCACTTGTCCGGTGATGCCCTGAGCAGTAGGCACTCCTGGGCTTGCTCCCACACTTCTTCTCCATGTGGCCCAGTCCACAGCAGAGCTCACACCTGCTGTCAGGACCCACATTCATGAACACCTCGACTCAGTAGCACACTCCCACAGCCTTGATACCTTTCTTCATTAAGCTCTGTGCCACCTTGGTTCCCTTTATGACACAATCTACCTATTATGCAGCAATTTCTCCATTCTAGCTCCTCTCCCTGATGTTGCAGGGGTTCGCCAGCCATCGTACTGTGGTGCTAACCGCTACGCCCTTGTTCTCCACTTCAAATTTGTCATGCATTGTCTACCAGCATTCTGTCCCTTTTCCCATGTCCTGCACAAGAGGTACTGAATGGATCTTTTCCCTCTCAGCAGACTCGTTTCCTTGACATCAACGACTCCGTTGTCGACAGTCCTCACTGCTGTAATGATGTTGTCATGGTATTCCAGAGCCATCTGCGCTGTCCCATTCTAGTTCGTGATTGCCGTGAGCGCCCCATTGGCATTCTGTCTTGCATTCATGATCACAATCTAGGCCAGGGCCTACCAGTGGAAAAGCACTCTGTTGATCGTGGGAACAATGTCTTGGTCCACCTAACTGTGGAGTGGCACACTCTTGTCTCTGAGTGGAATTAGTCGTCTCTCTGCCATGCTCTATCCTGTCCTCGGGGCGGGGCCTGCGCCATTGGGCGCCTTCTGACTCTGGGTTCGGATTCACGGTTGCACTGTCACCCACCTTATGGCTGCAGTGGGTATTGGGTTAGGTTTGGGTTTGTGTTGCAGTTCGGGCTGCTGTTTGATTTGCAGTTTCAGTTTCAGTTTGAGATTGGGTTTTCATTGCTGCTGCAGCTGGTGCTCCTCTGACACCCCACCCTGCGTTGAGCCTGAATGCTGTGAAGCGTCAAGGCCTTCGCTGTCCTGCATTGCAGTCTAGTCATGTTCTTCCTTTCGCACGTTGTGGGCCGGTGCTGCTTCCCCTCAGCTTGCTGTCACCGGCACCTCAGGGGCCATGTCCGTGATACCTGTCCTTCATAGCAGGTTGTGCTTGTAGCGGTCGTTCTATTTCGTCTCCGTCTCTTCGAGAGATTCTTTCATGCCGGGTTATTGTGTGCTGTCACACACCGGATATGCTTCAAGCAATCTGGCTATCCTGTCGATGCTTTGGTGCGGCTCCATCACGTTGCGCGCCTGCTGCCTTGATGTTCTCTCCATGTAACTCCTCCAGACTCCCAGTGCGCTTGCTATCTCCGAGGTCTTGCTTCTCCATCTCTTTCCATTCTTGTTGTGCGCCCTCTGCTTACTTGGAGCCATGAAGGACACCAGTGTTGTCTTTTCAAATATTGCCCTAGACGCGCCGCTGGCCTCTTCTGCTTCCACCTTGTCCATATCTCTCTCAGTTGGGTGTTTTCAGAGTATTCGTCCAATAGGGCTCTTACCCTCGTGGGGCACCATCATCGCTGGTTTGCTTGTCATCGCGTGACCTTGCCGGCATCTCTATTGATCCTCCTTCCATCCTCCAGGGGTGCTGGAAGTGGTGTTCTTCAGTCAGCTCAATGCTACAGATTGAATGCCAATGTCCATATGTCACATGAAGTGTAAGTTCCAGAACCTCTTGAGTGTTATTAGCCCACAGCTTCCAAATATTGGTAATCACCTATTTGTCTCATCGATGTCTGTCACTGTCAGAGACTCAATGTCACAGACTCATTACTTGAGAGCCAACTGTAGAGAATAACTGTGAATGACACAACATCACAGTTCAATTCTGTAGCCTGGTCAGGCACCTCTACTACAATTCACACATTGGTGTACAACTTGATATTGGTGGCGGAATGGATACATAATTTGGCTTGATCAGTTTCCATCTCTGGACTTCTGCAAGGTGTTCAGCGAATGTGGACTGGCTACTCACAATAACTATGTCCTGGGTCATCTTCAATAGCACAGATGTTTGGAATTCATTTGTACAGTTTGAAATGCTGGTTGGTCATCTTCTTGTGACTCTGAGTGGGGTTATGATGATGGTTGTTTGGTGGAGACAACGGTCACTGGGTAAATATTAGAGTTGCTGAGTGTATATGAGAGTTGTCAATGTAGCATTGAATGAGATATGTAAATAGATGTTGATTGTATGTGTTATGTATCAACTGGTACTAGTTACACTCTGACCCACACTCCATGGGATGACCACTACAAAAAACATTGCTATCATGATGTATATATGGAAGTCAATGAAGTGGCGAAAGCACAGCAGATTGAAGTGAGAAGGGGCAGATGAAGGATAATCCTAGTTCGTAACAATAGATTAATTAGATTGATACACCTACGTTGGTGGTTGTTTGCCAGGCCCAATACATTTGGTTCAGAAGGAAGCGATGAGTTGTATAGTGTCAAAATGAGTATTTGTTTACAGCCGAAACATCAACTCTGACAGGGTTGCTTAGGGAAAATGAATACTGCACACAAATGTGGAACTTTGCAGCATTCTATACATTGAATCAAAGGGGGGCTAACGATTGTATACTCCAAGTCTAAGGATTGTGTGTGGCACAATAATATTACAAGACAAAGCGACCATGCGAGTCTGTTTAGAGTTGGCTAATTACACAGCATTGGGATATGTGATAGAACCCTCACCATGATCAAAATCCAGGGGGCAATTAATTAGCATCTTTTAACCTTCAATAATCCAGTGTTTCATTTGTACTTTATGTAGAAGGGTTGTCTCCTGATAAAGTTGTCTCACTCATCATCACCCTTCAACACATGTGCATCATCACCCAATTTCTGTCAATCTTTTTATGTGAGATGGGCTAGACTGTAAACTAGCAGATGATATTTCTGAATTTGACAATGATACACAAAGTCAGCCTTTTGAGCCAGATATATTCCCCAACACAGCAGCTCCAATGAATGACACAGTACAAGTTCAGTCTCATGATAATAGTAATGGGAACCCCTGTGCTCAATTTGCTACACCCCACGGTGGCAACTTTGTCGTTCTATTGCCAATACCAACCTACATTAAACAGAAGTTAACAACATTTCTAAATGAAGACTGATTGCACCTGATGGCAATACCAAATCGGTGGACTTGCTCTATCAACCCATTGTGGACATAGAAGAACTGGAAGAACTGGTATCCAGATAGTAGGAGAGTACTGTGATAATTAAATAACAACTAACTCTGTACTGGTATCCAAAATCAATTGCAGCAGTATGATGTATTCCTGGACATCCCCTATAAAAGAAACATCTCCTGTATGGGCTGGTGAATCAAATGCATTCCAGTGGTGAATGTATATATGCTGAGATGTGGACTGCATATTGGAGGCGGTAAATACAGGCAAGTTTGCATGTATTGTCCAAGTGAATGTTTCTTGTTAGATTTTCATTATGTTTGAGTACCTTAGAGTTTATAAGAGCCCATGTCAGCTAGAGTGTGTCAGAGCGATCACGTCAGAGAGATCATGTCACAGAGATGGTGTCAGAGAAATAGAGTCAGAGATATTATGTTAGAGACAGTGTGTCAGAGAAATCATATTAGAGACAGTATGTCCAAGAGATTGTATCAGAGAGTACTTGTCAGAGACGTCATGTCCGAGGGATCATGTCTGAGAGATGGTGTCAGAGATATAATGTTCCAGAGATTATGTCACAGAGAGTGCGACAGAGTGATCATGTTAGAGAGTGTGTATCAGACAGACCATGTTAGAGAGATTATTTCAGAGAGATTATTTGAGAGAATTTGTGTCAAAGAGGTTCTGTCAGAGAGATTATGTCAGAGATATTGTGTCAGAGAGATCAGATGAGAGAGATGGTGTCAGAGAGACTTTGTCAGAAATTGTATCAGGGAGTTTTTGACAGTGAGATTGTGTCAAAGATATTGTGTCAAAGAGATCATGTCAGAGAAATCATGTCAGAGACATCATGGCAGAGAGATCATTTCAGAGAAATGATGGGATAGTTTACGTTTCAGAGAGATTGTGTCAGAGAAATCATATTATAGATGTTGTGTCAGACAGATTGTGTGGGAGCGATTGTATAACACAGACTGTGTCAGAGGCATTGTGTCAGAGCGATTGTGTTGCAGAGATTGTGTTACAGCAATTGAGTCAGAGAGATTGTGTTAGAGAGATTGTATAAGAGAGACTGTGTCAGACAGATTGTGTCAGAGAGATTGTATCAAGATAGTGTCAGAGAGATTATATCAGACAGAACATGTCAGAGGGATTGTATCAGAGGAAGAGTGTCAGAGAGTACCTATCAGAGAGATTGTGTCACAGAGAATGTGTCAGCGAGAATGTGGCAAAGAAAATGTCAGGAATCGTATTACAGAATTTCACGGTCAAATTGTCTGAGAGAGCATTTCATTGAGTGTGTCAGAGACAGCATGTTATAGTTCAATCTTCTGACTGTGGGTAGCATGTCATGAGAGTCAGCTCCAGTTTTGATCAAATTCATGTAGATAATAGAATTGCAATACTCATTGCTAACACATCTTTGGAATCTTTGCCAGGTAAATCAATAGTTGTCCCTATTATGCTCATCAGTGTCCAAACTATGCAGAGTATACTAATCGTGGATATTACAGCTTCACTGGTATAACTTTAAATTGGCAAACTCACTGGAATAAAGAGTAGATATGTTACACTCATCGGGTTAGTACTAATCAGTATTTGCCAAAATATCTAAATGGACCAAAACCCCACTGGTATAGCTTCTTCTATCCTGAATTTAGAGTAACAAGATTGCGCAGTCTAGTGTTAGCAACGGTTCCGGACCGTCACTTCGGGTCCACATCCAGGTCCAAACTGAACCTATGCCAAATCAGTGGTCCGGGTCGTCAATAAATATGAACCGTCAACTCGGGTACGGTTTGATCGGAAACTCCCAACCCATCTGAATTGGGCGGGTTGTCAGCGGATTGCCCAGCGGGTCCATCTATAGATTCATATAAGGTTCTTGTATTTGCAGTTTGTTAATAGTGTCTTATCAAAATCACATTTTCAACAACCAATAATATGCTTTTGCATGTTGCGCAGTTTGCAATATCAATTAATTTGGTATCTGCATTTCACCTTTGATATATGGTATCTTTGCCTATCAAGTCGGTCAATAATTCAGTTATGCGCACGAAGATCCACGCGATGCCTTGAATACCAAATATGTAATACCTAAGACTATTGAGGCTCCGTTGACACTCATTTTCAGGATTTGGCATGGAGCATGTTGCAGTTGTTTTTGGGTCCAAAGGCTGCCAATATCTCATAAATGGATGTCTGCAATCAATCAGAACATAAATTACTCAAGATGCAAAGCTAAAAATTGTTGACACTCTGTTGATGCTCATTCTTAGAATGGGGCGGTGACCGTGTTTCTGTCACTTTCGCCTATAAAAGCTCCCAATACATCCGTTATAAATAACAATGACCAAATTGCTGGTGAATTACCATACTTAGAAGACCACAAATTGTTGACGCTCTGTTGACGCTCATTTTAATGTATTATCCATTCAACATCTGTTGCCATCAAGAATTGTTTTCATCATGATTTGAACTTATTGGTTGTCTATCTTTCAGATTGTGAGTCGGCCCTGTGGCAAAGCCAAGCGGAGTAATATTCTTGCACTGTTCACTCTCACAGGACTAAAAATGATGTATCTAGCCAAAAGATTCATTGCGCCTGCTATACATCTGTTTATTAACCGATATTCACAAGCTACTACTCACCATTTGCCCATGATATATCTCTCACAGAAACTCTCGGTCAAGCTACATAAAGAAGCTGGTGAACTATTGATGCATTCTATCCTACTGTGTCTTCAGTCCTTCATTTCTCCTCGTTTCTATTGCATTGACCATCACCAACACCTTTTCAGCCTGTCTCTTCAACTTTGGTGTTGGCCGAACCAATCCAGGAACAGTTCGCGTGGCACTTGCATCCTGCTGGTCTGGGTATTCCGGATCGTAGATGCCATTGTATTGCTCGTTATCAGATTCATTGTATGCTGCACAATTGTCTTTGCTGTTATCTGGATTATCCAAGTTGCCATTCCAGTTAAGCTAATTTTCAGTGTCCGAAATCCTTTCTGGTGCGCTAACCTCATCACTTTCTACAGGATGACGGTTGATTCTCCGGATTCGGCAGACATTTAAGATTTGAGTTCGTCCTCCAGGGAGGTCCCTTACAGACAATGCTGGTGGTAAAGGTGATCTTTCTGACAATGTAAATGCAGCCACACCATCATGTTGATGGAGTGACCACGATGCTTTGACAATCTGTTCTGTGCCCGAATTGTATTCTACTGCTGTTATCTGCCTGTTTTGAGCGTGAGATTCCTTCTTTGTAGCATGTAGGTTTTGGCTGCCCTGCTACTTCTTCTAAAAGACGTGGACCTTGGCCATTCTGTGCAACTTGCTTTCCTCTACCACTTTCATCATTTCGGAGTCATTTTGTATGTTCGTAAGATCCAATACTGGGTGATAGCCTGCCAAAATCCCGGCATTGGCTCGAGCAACCTGCCTTACAATGACTTTTTCATGAAGGGTCTCGCCTGTGGTTTTCGACTGCCTCCAGCCAACAACATCTTGCCCAAGGGAAACACTGGTCTCCACTCTGACACGATGTAATATGATAGAAAATACATCACGTGCCACATTCGAGAGATCGTCATACTTTGAATGCATTTCCTCATGATGGCACCACCAGTTGGTTATGTCCTGTATCCAAAATGTACTGATAATCTCCATTGGGTCGGAGTAGTAATCATTGAGGTTTTGAACAATTTGCCCCAGTTTTCTGGTGTGTCAGGCGCTGAATTCAAATAGAGCCGGGAGGCGGAAAATAAGGCTGCAGTGCGATCGATTCTGCCAGATGTCGTCTCAGTCACATTGTTAGACATTAGGTATTCTTCATTCTTGCTGGACAACTCATATGAATCAAAGAATGATTGACAGGATCCTGACGCCATTGCAGTGGGGAAGAGATTGCTGCTCGGTAAGCTTTCGAGTTTATTGACTGGCACATGTCGATGTTTCGCACAGTAGTCATTCTTCACGTCCTTCAGAAATGCCTCTTGGTATTGGGTAGTGTAGGATGTCTCGTCCTCAGGATTAATCTCCATTCCCTTGTACCACTTTCTAAACAATTGCAACTTGCGAAAAGGATCGAGGATATGTGCAGAAATGTTGAGCATAACTGTCATTGCAGTCACTTCAGAATAATATTTGGACAGCTTCTGTCAAGCTAACTTCACAGCGAAGAACAAGTCTTCCTTCCATTGAGTCTTCTTCTTAGCTAAAGCTCACATCACACCATCAATAAGATGGAACATGTCCTTGTACATCGTGATATCATGATGCAATGTGACTGTATGCCTCTTCGACATCCATAGGATCCAGTATCGGAATGGCCTCAATACTTCCATGTCATTGCTCAGAATGGTCCATTCATCTTCTGTTGTGAAGAGTGGCCGGTAATCACTATATTTTGGATTTTGGAGACACTCACATGTTGAATTCCCGGAATCGGTAGGCACGCTCGAGTAACTCCAGTGTACAGTTCCAATGTGTCTTCACCTCCATAATTGGAAATACCGCAATGCGGACTGTGTCATTTTAACAGTCAATGAACTCGTTTTGACGACCAGTCGTCAGGGTAATCAATACAGCAAGCATTCTCTGCTATACAAAGGTCAGTTTCAGGACATTCAAAATATCATGCAATACATACTTTCTCAATTTCTCTACTGAACCTGGTCTCATGGCCGACACCTGATTGCTTCTAGCATTGCCCTCTTTTCGAAGTCTTTGACTCTTCCCAACGTCTATGATGTCATTCTCTCCAAATTGCTGATCGCGCTCATGGGCTTCGAATGACTTGGTGCGGCCTTTTACACTGTAACTGCTCATGAATTCACCTAAAGCCAGCTGTATGACGTGCGCCATGCAGGGTATATGGTTGCTCAATGCTGGCCGCTCGCTTCCAGAGGCCTCAAGTGTTGATTACAGCTCGCGTGTCATCGAGTAATTTGAGGAAGTATTATCTGTTGTAATTCCAAGCAAATAGCTGTCAGTAAGCTCAAAACGATCCAGCACGTCTTTGAAATGTATGGCTAGCCTTGCTCCAGTATGTTGGCCCATAACCTATCAACCTTAATTAGTTTTCGAAAGCGGAAAAGAATTGGTGATCAACCTCATCAAAAGCGAGTTGAACTTCACGCAATGCCCAATTTTGATCCATATTGTAAGCAATGACTGACGTTATGGCTAGTTTGTTCGTTGATGATGAACAGTCCAAAGCTAAACTTACTTTATTTCGTGACGGGAATTGCTGCTTAATTGCATCCATGGTCACCACGTATTCCCTCCAGCAAATGTTGCTAAGTGTGGTAGTGGACGGCAGCACTAAGTGATCTTGTAATGCCTTCTATAACCGTCGTAGCTCCAGATTTGATATAGCATTCCATGGAATATGAGCCGAAACAGATCCTAAAATGAGGCTGTGATTTCACGTGTCTTGGTGAAATTCGGAAGTTTCAAAGTCCTTAGCGGCCAGTTTGGAATGTTATGTCTGTAATTTTGGTCAATTTGGATTAACCTCGATGTCAAATATGATTTTCCTCTGCCAACTTACTATTGTGACTCCTCGTCTTCCTTGCCTCTTCAGAAAGGCCAATGATATTTCATAGACCGTCGAAGTAGTCACTTCAGCCACCTCTGAGTCTGTTAATTGGTTTAACTTTGCAATTTGAGCTTTTGCTAGCAAGTGTATCCCCATTGAGCTGGTCCCATGTTCTGATGGATGTTGAAGAACTTGATGAAAAACAATACATATGCTGCGAGGGCTGCTGGTTTCCTCCATTCTGCAGTGTCAATAGAATCGCCACTACTGCGCATGTCTAGAATTATTCGAACAAATAGGCCGCTTCGAGCATACAGTTATTGAAGCCCACCAAGCATCGAAGATGCTGTGTAATGTAAGGTCGCTCAAATCAAGAATAACGACACGTTCATCTTTGGAGGATATCATAACCTCGACTATTGAGGTGTTCAAAGATTTTGAATCCTACATGACGGTGGAAATCAGAAAGCTGGGTAATCTGACTGGAGACACTGCCGAAAGTAATGTTACTGTAAAGCAAACTGTGGGATCTTAAATATTGACGCTACAGCTACAAGCAAAAAAATCAGATTTGTAAGACATTGCATGCATATTTGTAAAGTTGTATACAAGGACAGATTGCAAAGACTGACCGTGTAAAACTCTATTTAGGAACAGCACAATGCAGTTCGTTGCTGTGTAGCATTTTTAGCCTCCACAAAAACTGTTGACGCTTCATGGGCACTCAATTGTTGGAGGCGCACATGATATTATCATTAGCATTTTTGCCAATTAAGGCTGCCAACTGGTTCGTTGTGGGTTATATGCATTCCATTGCTGTTAGATTATCCAAGATGCAAGATCAAAAATTGTTGACACTCCCTTGACGCTCCATTGACAATCATTTTGGGACATGGTTATGATCTTGTCGTACACATTATTGCCTCGAAATGCAGCTGATAGTTCGATTCTGGATCATTGTAGTCACATCACCCCTTGATTCTCCAAGATGGAATGCCAACAATCATTGATGCTACTTTGAAGCTCATTCTTAGGGCATAGTTCTGATGTCGTCGACAAGATTTTTGCCTGGCGAGGTGGCCGATAGTTTGATTATTGGTTGATGTTGCTGCACAGCCCTTGCAATTTCCCAGATGCAAGGAAAACATTGTTGACGCTCCATTAACATGCAGTTTTAGGACATAGTAGCGATGTTGTCACAACCATTCTGGCCTAGAGAGGTGGCCGACAGTTCGATTCTGGCCCAATGTCACTGCACAGCCCTTGGATATTACATGATACAGGGCCAGAAGTCGTTGACACTCCATTGACAGTCATTGTTAGGACATAGTATCGATGATGCAGCAACAATGTTTGGCTGCAAAGACAGAGGATTGTTCGATTATGGGTTAACATCGTTGCACTGCCCTTGCATTAACCAAGCTGCAAGGCCAAAAGTTGTTGACGCTTCGTTGACACTCATATTTAGGACATAGCAGCGATGTTGCTAAAACCGTTTTTGCCTAGAAAGGTGGCCGATAGTTCGATTATGAGTCAATGTCACCGTGCAGCCTTTTGGATGTTTTATGACACAATGCCAAAAGTCGTTGATGTTCATCATTAGGATGTGGCAACGAGTGTGTCATTTCACTTTTTCACAATAATGCCGACCAATACATGTACTTTCAAAAGATGTGACAATGCAGCCCATTGAGTGCTGAATGTATAAAACTAGAAATTGTTAACACTCTGTTGACGCTCACATTAATCACATCGAAAGTGCCTTCGTACACTCAATTTTGGTATGCAACCAATCATATACATATTATTCGTATCCAATATTGAGTTTGTATGTATTATCGTTTGCATCCAGGAGTTGTGTTACCTCTCAATTTCTGATCAACTGCTAACCACGCTATCTGGGAGAGAGATGACGTGGCCCTATCACATTCCTGTGCTTTCGGCTGGCAATTTAGAGCATGTAGATCATTTCACTAGTTTTTGGTAAATATAGCTCGACTTCCTCACTTTTCCATATCCAGCTTCTTTTCCTCAATTTCAACGACGTACCATAAATAATTTGAAACATCACAATCATGTGCATGAGGTCTGTGTGGAGAGTTGTGCAGTTGGATACATGAATGAATGCAGCATGATGGTCATCGTTCAGACATATTCTTCATGAGCACAGACCGCTCTTTCTATGACACATATGACATCAGTCACTTAAATTTTGTCAGTATATTTTGTCGCTAATATAGCTAGTGCTTTGTCACTGAACAGGCACTTGAATAGAAATCGAACGTGTTAGCCGTCTTACCGCCTGATTTGGATTCTAGAACTTTCGCATGGTGCGTTCAACCCTTGCACATGCACAGACGAATTATCATGTCTCACAATTTGTTCACTGAATCAAGGAAAAGCTGACATGTAGCCAAATTGGTAAACAAATGACTTTTCACTGAGATTTGACGTCAAAAATCACAGTTTGTGTATCAATTTGTCCGCAGGCGCAGCAGCCGTCACCATGTCTTTGTCCGAATCCGAAATCTATATGGTCAATAGCGGGAGGCTCTACACAGGGGTCAAAGTTTACAGGTTCAACTGGCTTCCCTTTCAGCAACATTGATGAATCGGGCTTCTTGGCTGGCTCAAGACTGGGTATGCTCATGTTCCACTGCGGCTTCACTGAACCTAGCCTAATATGACTACTTCCTGGTCGAGATGTCCCTTGCAGCATGTGCGATATTCTGAGGACAATGTCAAGACACTCCGTAAGCTCTCCAAATATTGTCGGTACAGGTGCCGCAGCGTCATCAGCCGTTTGCGGTTGAACGACTGCCGGAACCCTCAATTCGGATTTGCTGTACTTCTTATCTGTATCACGAAAGTAGTCAGCTGCATCTTCCCATCCCGGTTGTGTCAATTCATCAAGCTTCGTCTGCTTCCGCCAAAATCACTCCGTACCCTGCTGTACTGTATGGTTATCATGCCCATCCCCTAGCCGGGTTCGTCATCTTTGCTCAGCATGCCCTCCTCTGTCTCTTCATCATCCTCATCTTCCCCAGCCTCTCTATCTTCGGAACATACAAAATCACTGAGAAGGTTTTTGATAGCAACCATCCCCTCCTCAAAAGTCTTTTCAGGCTCTCTGGTTGTCAATCGTGCAATTTCAGCATCCATCATATCTTCCTGCTCCTGGTGAACTGCTCCCTCTGCTTCTTCAACTTACTTTCTTGCCCCAGCAGTTTCTCTCTCAACATAATCCTCAATCCATTTCTCTTTCACTTCTTTACTTAAGAAGTGTGTTTCTCGTCGTTTCTCGAGCGCAAGCTTCATTTTGGACTTCAAGCTGTGCAATGCCCCAAGTGCTCGGCCTCTTTCTGCCTCCAAGCCGCTCCTGCCTGGATTCACTTGATGACATTGTGGAGAGGACTGCATTGACGATTTGCCGTATCTGCCCGCCGGAAGTGGCAAAAAGTTCTGTTTCAGAGCATTGACCATTGCAGTTTGCGTTGACTATATTGTTGGGCGACATATTGGATGTTGCAAGATACGGACAATATGGAGGCAAGCTGCATCTTTTCTCTCAAGGTTAGTACATTTACTCATCTGGAACAATGCAAAACCTCCCTTTTGACTGTCAATAAAACGGGAATAGTTAGGCTAACCTTTCAACCTTACTTGATTGTGAACATTAATTTCACGTGTTATCCCCGGGATAGTTTCAGACAAACATCGGCAGACGTCCGTTCCCTCGAACAATTTTGTATTAATAGTTGACAATCATGCTATTTCGGCCGTCGTACACTGCAATTTTTCACTGTAAACATACAAGCAACAACGCACCGACCTGTTGCACATCTCGGGGCTGTGGGAAACCCCTGCAACTTGTAGCTATACGCAGCAGGATTCAACTTGTGTATAACGAACATGTTGGCAGCTAATTATTCCATTCTGACATGTGGCTAACTATATCATCCTCAGGACTTCCCACTTCTTTTTGTTATCATCTTCCTCTTCTATTCCACACCAGCAAATCATGGATACCCAACCACCTCAGCCAGGTTGGAGCGGATCGAAATCATTCTGATTGCCAGGCACTTTGTCAAATACATCACATATCGGCACACAGCGAGAACGAAGACACCAGTTAGTCCACCGGGATGCTGCCAATGCAGCCACGGTAAATTTGAACCAAGAAGCATGTTTAAAAAACCTTCCGTAAGACTGGAAGCAGTACGAATCACAAGCAGCATACAGTTGGATGTGAGTATATCCATACCGTGGTGAACGGCAGTCGATTAACAGTATATCATTCAGCGGGTGTACGTTGAGAGGTACATGACAGATTTATTGCTGCACGTAACAGAAAGGCTCCATGCTTGACCAAAGCATTTGTTCGCACAGTCTGTGAAATCGAACATCATGATGTTGGCAGCTTGGGGATTTTCGCGGATGAATTTCGTGAGAAGCATCCCGCAGAGTGGACGAAACAAGCTTTGATCACCTTAGGGGAAGCTACGGAAGCGTTTATGGTTGAGGTAATAGCCGCATCTCATTATTTGCAGCAGCGACCAATTTCTTGTAGGTATTCAACATGTCTGCTACAATGGCAAAGTAAGGAGGTCATGTACAGCTGGAACAGTCTGACATGCGCCTGTCATTGAATATGGCCAAAATGGCAAATGGAGGGTTTTCGCGCGCCACAATGGAGGAAACGCAATAATCAATCGAGAAACCTTGTGCCGAGGTCCAACAAGAGAAGAACTGTGGTGTTGAGTTTCCTGGGCATAAAAAGGTGAAGGCTGCGATAGAAAGACACTCGGCTATGCTCTGCCAAAACCACACAGCTGGATGCGTTCCTTGCGCAAATGGCACTGCAATAAATCTGCAGACATGCTGCAGACGCAAAGAAACTGGTGTACCTCCACCCAACTGACACAGACAGCTGACTCCAGAGCCGACTTCAGAGTCGACGCCACCTCTGTACGGAACACCACCCACCCCAACCAGTAACATTTCCAGTGCTCAATGTGCTCAAAATATCAATTTGCCGGCCGGATATGCGTATTTACATTCTTCTCTTCCCTGCACTGAATCTTTTAGTTTGAATGCATGTGCCCAGAATAGCCAGAACGATACAGATTTTGATGCAGATATGCTGACTGATGACGGAACAGCCACTGGTTAGTACACTATCTGCTGTGTGGGATTGCAGCTAACATTCATTTCGAAGACCACAGCAGCCAATTGAGCAAACCTGGCAGTGATGACTAGCATTGATTGAATGGCACCGCGTTTTGGAGATTATTATCATCCTGAATTAGCGGATACTGTAAAGTATATTTTAAAGGATATATATATATGTATTATTAAAGAACAATGTAGTGATCAAGAAGAAAGTAAATGAAAACACTAGAAAGACTGCGAAATAAACATGAATGATGGACTACGTCAACTCAAACAATTGCATATTGTGGATATACCCATGGCAAAATGAGTATAAATGGAGCGTCAACGATTCCTGGTCATGTATCTTGGATAATCCGGGAGGCGACAGGTTGCAAATAGTCATAAACAAGGTATTGGCTGCCTTTATATACAAAAGACAAAGTGAAATGCTCCCTGCCCCATCGTGAAAATGAGCATCAACAGAGTGTGAACGATTGTTGGCCTTCCATTATGGTTAATCACAGCGCGATGTTGCCATTATTGTCTATATACCTGGTTTTGACTCTTTTGGTATGCTAAAAGGCTCACGAATACTTAGTGGTAGCTCTGTAAATGAAATCAGTTGTTACTGTCCCAGAGGATGTGGCGGAAGTATTCCGGACATATCTGCCCATAAAGCCAACTATATACTCGTTTATGGATGCTTGTGATCAAGCACCGCTCATATTACCGAAGATGTGAGACCCAAAATTGTTGACCCTCCATTGATGCTCATTTTGAAAATGGGGTAGGGAGCATTTCGCGTTCTCTTTTTCTATAAAGGCGGCCAATACTTTGTTTATGACTGAATTTAACCAGTCACCCCCTCAGATTATCCAAGATATACGACCAACAATTGTTGATGCTCCATTGACGCTCGTTTTCCGGATGTGTTAGCGCACGTGTGTCTATTCATTTTGATCATTGAGGTGGCTCATACATTGATACTGAACTGTGACTTACCAATGTCAAAATTTCCCATATAACAGTAGCATGTCGGAATGCAACCATAAATGTGAAACCCCAAACGCGGAACTGGAGATTGGAACCGACGGGTCTAGCCAAACCCGGCAAAACCTGTGGATTGCCGGGTATGGGTCCGGGTTTGGCCCACCAAGAGTCGGAGGGTTGGGTTTCTGGACCGGTCTGGAACTGAACTGACCCTTGTTTGGCGTCCAAATCCGGGCCGCTAGCTGCTTACCCAGACCCGTTGCTGACCATAGCGTACTGCAGTGAAACTTGTGATGAGCAGAATCGCTGTTCGGTGCGCATATAGTTGCACTAACCACACATTTCCCTCAACTATGCGATTCCTGACTGACTACCAGGTGCAGTGAACCATAACATTGGTGAAATTTAGTTGGTGCCCTGACTTGTGAGATACGCCAGGATGACATGCCCAGTTTTACCAGCAGCTCCAGGTGCTGCCATCCGTGATAATAGCGACCATTTTAAACAATACCTGCTGAGGAAGTAGGGTTGAGGAAGGTTCCTAACTGTCCAAACTAAGCCCATGCCCCTGCCGGTAGTGATGAATATATTTTTATGAATATTGACTGGTTGCACCAGCAACTGAAGGGCATATTTAAAGATCACATCTGAGAATGGATTGTCAGTTTTCTGTATGCAGTTTATAACCAAGAAACGGGTTTGGACCTGGTAGATAAAGCATTATCAATAAATCGTCACTTCTTTAACATTTGCCAGTCTGCAGACAAGCTTACAAACTTTAAACAATGGAGCAGTACCCAGTACTAGAACATTGTAACAGTCTGGATTGGGATGATTTCCCCTCCTCAAGAGCATTCTGACCACTGTAAGTTTATCAAATCTGTTAGCAATTTCATATTGTTTGCCAACTACCACTTCAACACCAAAACTGCACTCAAATTCCTACTGACTACACTTACTGGCATCAACAGAAATATACACCTCTTCATACCATACTGCACGAGCCACAGTATACACAAGATACCATTAATTCATTGCCTTTCCATGATGTGGAATGTTTTAGGGAATTGGGCTCTGCACATATCAGTAGAGGCGAAATAGCTGAAGCCACTGAGGATGGCTACCGCTATTCCAGCACAGTTGACTACATTTTGCAGATGGTACAATAGAATATGTGGCTATATCTTATCAAGTCAGAAGTTAGTATTGGAATACACAGAATATAATCAGAATCTTTCATGCTGTAGACAGATATACGAATAGAACATCTTGTGGTTCATTTTCCAGTGCCCGACAGGTTATTGTCTAGATCAATGCCCCGTCCCAATGCAGTGATGAGCAAACATATCATGGTTCCAACTCTGATATTTCTACAGGCTATCAGTATAGCAGAGTTTATTGATGCTCCCTTATCAAATATTTGAAGATTCATAGCAAATAGAAGCTCTTGTATGGGTCTATGTACCTCTGGATACAATGCATCAGGTATACTCCATTCAAAGATATGCTTAGTGAACAGCATCATAGTCACACTACAGAGGCACAATAATCCAGATGAAGTTGTAGTTGAAATGGTAATGTAGGTGGAATATTGGTGTTGGAATGGTATTTGATGTGACAAGAGTTTAATTCTAGGGAATTATGCACCATGCTACAATAGTTGGGTATGTCAACAAGAATATTGCCTTACCAATCTGTTATACTCAGTTCATTTCTGTGACAGAATTCATACAGCAGAAGACAATGCCAATGGGAGTGTAATTTGGCAGATGGTACATTACAACTGATTGTTTACAGGTGATGTGCAGTATCAGTCATCTGTAATGGCAAACAGAAACGAAGGACTGATAATGTATTGAAATGTCCTGCAAAGAGTCTAATACAATGTAGATGGTTGTTGAAATCTTACACTGGTGCAAGTTGTTCTCCGTGGCAATCAAAACCAATACCTACTCAACTAGTATGTATCATCGGAGTCATATAATATCATATACCAGATCAACTGGATATGTTAATCATGACAGAGATGCCTGGTATCCAGTGCTGCCTTTGGCATCTTGTCAGAGCCAATCAGGGCCAGAGTCCATCTCAGAGTCACACTTGTCAGTCACATTTATCACAGCAAGGATTCTCAGTTTATGTTACAGCATACTTGCTAGCTTAGTTTATCAGAGCTGCGATTGTCAGAGACCATGTCAGTGACTATGTCAAAGCTGCACCTGTCAGAGGTACACTTCTCAGGGCCACATTATCAGGGCCAGCATTGCCAGACACAATGTCAGAGTGCACTTTCATAGCTTGAATCCTCAGAAACTATGTCAGAGTCACATATGCCAGAGTCATATCAATTTGATCATTGTTACCAGAGACTAGATCGAAACCACACTTGGCACATTGGAGCGGTGATGAATACCAGCTACTTGTTGCAGTAACAATTGCATGAGGAGGATATCAGTAGTGACAAAAAAATTTCATACTGCTGCTATTCATGCATAGTTCTATTACCTTTGGTATATACACAGTATTATTTTTTATAAATATGTGTCAAGTGTCCTCTTTTCCCACACCCGAGGTGTTTTCCCATTTCAACATTTACCATCAACTGTTTTGGAGAGTTGAGATTAGAAATTGCACCACTGGGGTGCTAAGAGTATTTGAAGGAGTTGTAGAAGAGTCAAGCTATGTGTGTATATTTGACTAAACAAATTTGACAAACAAATGTAGCATATATCTTAATGAATAACATAATAGCTCTGAAATAGCATTTGGTTATGATTCATTATACTTGGATGTGAACATGAACCTGTCAGTATCTGCAACAGTATTCAAAATTGGGTCCATAAGTTGACATTCTCACCCACGAGATGTTCCAATAGCTTGCAAACAGTAAACAGGTAAATAAATATATGATAACATTACATATTTCATGGTAATTAACCTGTGATGGGTCATGGTACTGCAGTATGATCAAAACATATCATAGCACTTCGCTAATCGCCATTACAAATATCTGATACTGCAATGCAAAAATTTTTCCCCATAAGGAACAGATGATTGATTTGGCTGATTTGCAGATCTGCAGTATGCCAAAATTTGAATAACAGAAAAATATTGGATTCTAGCCGTTTTAAATTGGTATAATGTAAGAAATAAATAGATAGGATCAAATATAACATATAAAACTGCACCAGATTTCCAATTTGAAGTGTATGTACTATTCATTAGTCTTGAAGAAACTTCATTACCACCAAAGTCTCAATTATACTAGAGATACTTATGCAGCGTCACATCATATATCAATAGAACTTGATCTAGCCTAGACAGTATTTACCTTCCACCATGATTTGAATATCTCAATTTAATACTTAATATATCCAGTATTTCCAAATATGTGTAATACTTACCTATATTCAATGGGAATTGGTATAATGATTTTGTTATGTTTAGGTAATCTCATGGCCTTATGAATGTTGGATGTTGCTAAATTTCCATTTACTCATTTTTAGTATCACAGCCTATGAACCATGTTCAATTTATTTGCCAGACCACAGGTGATTGGGTATAAATCCAAAGTCTGAATCTTTGGATTCTTGCCACTATCATGGTGAATATCAACATTTTTCAATATTACAAGTATAATACAAACAGGGTTTATATCAATGAAACAATATCTTGAAGAGTGTATAGTTGTCATCAAAATGCTACAAAGAGAAACTATTACAATGTGCAAATTTCGGAGCTATTGTGAGTATAGTCCGCCTCTTCCAGACGATTGCGGTGTACGTCAAACCAGCAGCTATACTCAACAGCAGTGATTATTAGAAAGGTTATGGCAAATAGCACAATTTAATTAACTATCTTCCTCCTGCACACCTTGATTCAGGCATTCCAACCTAATGTACAGTCCAGTATGTATCTAAATTCACACAATTATTTATATGCTGTATGGTATCAATTCCATCTGATGCTGCATTCTCTCGCACCAAATGTACCGGTCCAACAATTGCTCCATCAGGTACAATATTTAACTTTTCAGTCTGTGTGGGTACCTGGATGAATCCGTCAACACAACCAGCCCAGCCATGTGGATCTTTGTACTGTGGTGGAATCAACAGAGCATATTCTTCAGCTTTGGGATGTAATATTCATTGTCGAGTCTTCCTGCATCTCTTAGAAATGGTTGACATCGTTTTTCCGGCAGACAGGTGATCCTGAAATTGGAGCATCTGATTTGGTGGGTTACAGTTAAGGTATAATACAGGAAAAGAAGGAACACAGCCTTGGAAGGTGTTATTGAGGTCACTGTCCCTATATTGGACCCAGATGATATAACATTCAGGTATGATCTCTTGGTTGGCATTGGTATATTCTAGCTGGCAATCATGTCCAAGACGCTCAACAGATGTAGGTTAGTGAAATGGTTGACATTATTACGAGAGCCCATTCTGGAGGATAATAAATATGCCATCTATAAGTGCATTCTGATCATATTCGAGCACCAGCCCACAAACTTCGTATCCCCGGTCCTCTTCAATTTGTGTGCGAAATTGCTATCCAAAGTTGGGAACACCGAAATTACCAGATGCAGCTCAGAGTGAGGTTAATTTGATACTTCTGCACACTTCGCAGACATTGGTTTCTCTCAAATAATGTATCTGTTGTGATATGGGGCGGAAAAATGGCTCTTCCTGACAATGCCGGAGAGGTACAAAATGGGCAGTGGGAGTTTTCGCCCTTTATCGGTCCCGGATAGTAGGTTGGAAGCTTTTCCAGTCAATATTGTACCTGATTTGAAGGGTAGGATGAAACAGTGTCTCCTCAATAGAGTCAAGACTGGTACACCGGTCATTGTGCTTAAGCACCTGTCGAGTGTAATTGACTTCCTTGGTAGATTGATATGCATCTTTTACATTGCGGAATGTAGCTTTTCAGAAATATTGGTGGCAAAATTGTCCCCAGGACCTATTCACAGAATTGAGTCTCATATATGCCTGACATAGTGCACATTTGAATATTCGAATTGTATTACACGCTGTTCGATGGTTTCCCTGAGCTCCTGAAAGCCAATTACATTGCAGCACACTTCAAACTTGATCAAGTGGATGGACAATTCCTTTATGAACCGCATCTCGTCATTTGATGTGATACTATAAATTTCTCTTTCTAACCGATTTGCAATGCGGTCCGTATCAGCGACACTCCTGGTGGTAGCATCAGCCTCAGCATCTGATAGATGGACCTGATGTTTCAGACGTGTGTCGACAGTCATGTTTGATGCTCCATAAACCTCGTTTTCAGCAGCAGTGATCATTTTCGCAAATGTTTCTCTGAATGTGCATCTAGCACCAGTTGCCTTAGTCCTGACTTCCTGCAATAGTTGTCACTCATGATGTTGGAATGATTTATCAAAAAGCTTCCATTTAACAGGTGTCACTTGATGGATTTCGTGCGCCAATCGCTCTTTTGCACTCTGCCAAGTATCATCTGACCATATGGTTGCAGCTTGTCGGGCTCTATTCAGGGGCACCAGAATTTCCCTTAGTTCTGTTGTAGTTTACTGTTCAGCCCCGTACACCTGCACCTCCATTGCACCACGGATATCATAAATCTTTTCTTCTTGCAACTGATGGGATTCTCCAGCCAACATGTCATCCACTTGGGGCTTCGCAGAGTTCGGCATTATCTGATCTCAAAAAGCACCCTTCGTCTTGTAACATCGCTTCAGTCCTGCATCTAGTGCTGTGAGGGAGACATCAGAGTGATTTTGTTGCTTAACTAGTAGAGAGACTTCTCATAATGCCTACACTGCTGCGGATACCATTTCATCAGAGGCTGTTTCCGCCTGAGTTTTCCCGTCATACTTGAAACAGTTAAGAATCGTAGCACAATTCACTGCCAGTGTTTTGAACATGCCCCAGATCTCCATTCCCTCCCATGAGCAGCTTTTCATTTAATCGAATGGGTTGGAGAAACACTGGAGGCCCGGATATCATGGTACGGATGTGAATTGATTGTCAAATTGAATCTTGTCATTTCTAGCTTACATGTGTTTCAGCAAGCAGTGCATTAAGTCTTTAACTAAACCCAAGAGCAGCTGATGCAATATATCCACTGTCAAAGGCAATTGACATTGCAAAGAGGATATTGCCAGAACTGGTTTCTGATTGGATGAACGCAAAAAGTGTGCAGAACATTGATAATAGGTTCGCCCACATGCTCCAAGTAAACATTGTGATCTCTTGCATTATGGAGGGCTCAAAAAGTGTAATGTACAATCCGCCCAATTTTTGGTATTTCACACAGTGGGCATAAGCTATATAAGACTTGAGCATCCATAACTCATTCTGGATAATCCCTGATCCAGACCTCCAAAAGAGGATATCATCGTCTGTGGTGTTGTACGGTGGGGTGTGCTCGAATAGTCGAGTGTGTGCAGGCGTATGCGAAGGTGTGTCTATTGTATCGTGTAACAAGACATGTCGCATCCACATAAGGTCGATCGATGACTAATGGTGCTAACTACAAAAGAGGCAAGTTACATCAGAGTCCTTCGCATAGTGATATCCGTGCTTCCAATCAGCTCAACACTCCTCCAGGACGGCTATCACGTCCGTTTCAAACAAAAAACAGTAAACAAAGGAGAAGAGGAGCCAATCAAACAATGTGGATCTCCTCGAAACAAATGTGCCCAATCAATCAATTTGCATTCCGACGGCATTCCTGATGCCATTTCCATGTCCAATTCCGATACCATTTCCGTGACCATTGCCGAGACCATTTCTGACTCCATTACCGATTCCAATCCCGAGGCCATTCCCGAGGCCATTTCCGAGTCCAATTCCGATAATTCCCATTGCAGCACACTGCTTCAAGAAGGCGGGCTTCGGCAGTGGCTTTGTGAAGCAGTCGGCGAGCATCTCAGCAGTCGGTACGTAGCTCAAGTCGATCTCTCCATCTCTAGCCATATCTGCAGCAAGATAGTACTTGGTCGCAATGTGTGCAACTGCAGTTCCGCGGTAGATTCTGTTCTTGATGCTCGCGATCAGTGACTGTGAATCTGAGAACACGTGAGGGATAGTCGGGATGCCGAGCTCGTTCAAGAGATGCGAGATCTGTGTGAGTCTCATGCAGCCTACTCCAAAGGCATAGTATTCGGCATCGGTCGTGGACTGGGCAGTCGACTTCTGTTTTCTCGATCTCCAGTCGACCGCTCCTCCGAAGGTGATGACCAGTCCACTTGTCGATTTATAGTCATCCGGGCATCCAGCATAGTCCGAATCGACATAACATCTAAGTGCACCTTCTTCTTCTCCTCCGAAACGCAGTCGCCAGTCCTTCGTGCCGTTGAGGTACCGAAACACGCGCTTGAGAGCTACCATATGCTCATTGCTCGGGTCGTGATTGTACCGGCTGAGAACTCCGATGGCATATGCGATATCGGGCCGAGTGGCGGTCATCGCGTACATAAGGCTTCCGATCATCGATTGGTATATGGTCGGATCGCAGGCTTCTTCGTCGGGCTTCCTCTTGTGAAGCTTCATTGCCATTGGCGTGGCAACTGGCCTGGACTCGTCCATTCTGAACTTCGCCAAGATCGTCCGAATGTAGCTGTGCTGATGGATGTCGATCGTGTGATGCTCCCGATTGCGTTCGATGTTCATGCCGAGATAGAAGGAGACACTCCCGAGATCATGCATCCGGAACCTCTTCTTCATCTGGTCCTTGATCTGCCCAATCAAGCCCTCGTTAGCAATGATGAGGAGATCATCGACGTACAGAACGACTGCGGCAACGACTATGTCGTGATCTTCAAGCACGAATAGTCCTCCGTCGACACGTGATGCCACGAACCCAATCGAGATCACGAATTCCTTAAAAGTGCCGTACCAAACGTGCGAAGACTGTTTCAGGCCATAAAGAGACTTTCTCAAGCGGAGTACCATCTTCCGCGAAGTCTTTGACCTTGGATCGTAGTATCGGCTCCCAGGGACCAAACGAAAGTATCCCTGTGGCGGGTGCATATAGATCTCTTCCTCCAAGTCAACTCCCAAGAAAGCCGTGCATACGTCCATTTGATGGATCTCGAGATCGTACTTGGCGGCGATGGCGAGTGCCAACCTAACGTGGCCCAAGCGAGCAGTCGGTGCATACGTAGCCTGGTAGTCGATGCCTTCGATTTGGTGATTTCCTCCACAGACTAGACTGGCCTTGAACCGCTGCACATTGCCTTCTCCATCGAGCTTGATCTTGTACATCCAATGACTTGGCAAAGCCTTTCTCCCTTCCGGAAGCTCCACGAAATCTCCAACGACTTGATGCTGACCAATTGCATCTATCTCTTCTTTCATCGCCGTATCCCATTTGTCGGCGAGCGGAGACTCGGTTGCTGCTTTGTAAGACTTTGGATCGATCGCATCCTCGTGATCGTCGGAGATCGCAGCTGCAGCGTAGATGGGAATCATATCCTCGAATTCCTCATCTTCGAGAGCCAATTGTGCAGACTCGGCCAACTTGCCAGCGCGGTTTCGGCGACTACCTTCGGCCGGCGGCTTCCATGCATCTCCAAGCGACGTCTCGAGGCCAGCCAATTCTCGTGACTTCTTCTTTGTCTTCGGAGGATCCGGAGGTGAATCGTCGTCCAATGGCTCCTCCGTTTGACGTTCGGAATTTCCATCTCCGGTTGGCGGCTTCTCGATTGAGTGTGAGGTTTCAGATTGCTTCTTGGTGGGCGTGGGTTCCACGATGACATCTCTGTAGAAGTGCTCGTTCAAGATCGCTTCATCTGCAGCATTCGGTGCTGTGTACCGCTTCCCTTCTCTGAATACCACATCTCGGGAGCGGTGAAGCGTCCTGGCCAATGGATCGTATACGAAGTACTGTTTAGTCGATATGCTGTATCCAACGAATATGCCGGGAGTGGCTCTGTAATCCAGCTTCTTTCGTTTCTCTTTCGGAACGTGGACGAAAGCCAAGCATCCGAACACACGGAGATGCTTTAAAGATGGCTTCCTCCCATGCCAGGCCTCGTACGGAGTCTTGCCGACTACCGATCGCGTCGGAGTGCGGTTCTTGAGATAGACCGCCACTGAGACTGCAAAGGCCCAGTACTTCTTCGAAAGTCCGGCATCGTCCAGCATGCATCGTACGCGCTCCATGATCGTGCGGTTCGCCCGTTCGACAACTCCATTAGACTGAGGAGTGTAGGGCGTAGTCGTTTCTTTTAATATGCCCTCTGATTTTAGGTATTCTGCGAATTTCTTGGAGGTGTACTCACTGCCTCCATCTGTACGAAATCGCTTCACTTGCTTGCCCGACTCCTTTTCTCTAAGAGCCTTCCATTCTTTGAATTTCTCAAGGGCTTCCGACTTGTACTTCAGTATGTACTCATCCGTATGCCTCGTG
>Ga0307514_10000544_pt1 | contig 72805 bp, 61 predicted proteins | sample 16_EM_MG_FD_203088 | JGI IMG/M metagenome (GOLD analysis project Ga0307514, IMG submission 203088) | Populus trichocarpa ectomycorrhiza microbial communities from riparian zone in the Pacific Northwest, United States - 16_EM | ecosystem: Host-associated > Plants > Roots > Unclassified | place...
TTTCGTTACGTGCAGCAGCCTGGAGAGCGTTACCGTAGTGCCCGCCCTGAGCATTGACGTCGGCACCAAGATCCAATAGCATACGAACAACAGTCTCTTTTCCGTTACATGCAGCAGCCTGGAGAGCGTTACCGTAGTGCCCGCCCTGAGCATTGACGTCGGCACCATGATCCAATAGCATACGAACAACAGTCTCTTTTTCGTTAAATGCAGCAGCCTGGAGAGCGTTACCGTAGTGCCCGCCCTGAGCATTGACGTCGGCACCATTCTGCAACAGGATACTGACTGCTGCATGGTGGCCCTCCTTAGCAGCAATATACAAAGCAGTCTTCCCGTCCTCATTGGTTTGGTTCACATCGATGCCTCTCTCCATGCATAGTCGAATATCCGTATCGCAGTTGTGTAGAGCAGCATCATGAAGAAGATAAGTGCGATCCGCATCTAGGAAGGGTTTGGTTTCCGCCGTGTCTTGTTTAGATTCTGTTTCCACCACGTCTGAGTATTTGGGGGATGGTATATCTTCAAGAGCTGTAGGGTCTGGCTATTATTATTTAGACTTGGGTCAGTAAGATATGGCAAAGAATACTGGTATTTGTGTTTTTCAACGCGATCATACCTCGGCGGGGATTTCATCTTCAGATGGTAACCAACGATTTACTACTTGGTTGGATTCGAACGTCCCCAGCTCTTTCAACTGGGCCTCGAAAAGATTAATACTTTGATTAGACCCCCGTTGAGGTGTTACCTCATCGCCTTGATTTGTAGCATCACTACTTGAACTGTCGAAGAGAGGCTGATCATCTTCCTCCTCTGATATCAGCAAAGAAGGCGGAAGGGCAAAAAGCCTAATGCTTTCCATGTGCTTGCGAATGTGCCTATATCGCTGTTTATCTGTTCGACCGGGGTCAAAATCGGTGGCACAGAACGGGCATTTGTTGAGCGCGGGAATGTCGCCGCTCGGCACTCTATGCGAATTCTGGTGCCGGATCCACAATTCAGATGATGCAAAGGATTGCTCTCCGTTAGGACAGCCCTCAACGGTGCACATGTAAGGCGCGAGATCCGAAAAGACATGTGATCTACTTTAGAGATTAGCACGTGGTTGGTGTCATGGGTGGATGTTATATTTACTTACTTCCACTGTCTTGAACTAAACATCGGTCGTTGCTTACAAGAACAGATAGGGCAGTAAAAGCCGGAATGTGCATCCTCGGGCATTGGTGGCATTCTTATGAACACTTCTCCCTGTGTACTAGATACCGATGATACCTCGGACGCAGCGCTAGAAGGCGGGGGAGGTTGGAGGAAGTAATTAGAACTTCCTAGTCCTGAATCATGGAATGATTTGGTTGCTGCATATCTTTCCAGACCCCCAGCAGTCGTGCCAGCCTTTAGTACTTGAGAATTACTACATCATTTAGTTATAACGATAATTTAGTAGAACGATGTTTCTGAGGGTTGGTGACGAACCTAACTCCTGATGGAGAGCCTGCACTTGACGTAACCGCCTTATCCGGTGGTTCCAGTGTCTTGCTGATTCCCCCTGCAAAGCGTGAAATAACATACGATGGTGCAGTCGGAAATTTGTCACGGATGAGGCGCTCATAGAATCCTGATATTGAGAGAGGTTTTAAAAGGTCTGCCGTAGGTAAACTTTCTAGAATAGCATCCAATGCTGACGATAACTCATATAGTGAGTCGAGGATATCGTGAAGCTCATCAACGGCTGATCCTTGGCTATCCTCGCTGTGACATTCATTCAATACACTCCCCATATCCCCGCAGATCTCAGTTGCCTCCTGCAAAGTACGATTCAATTCGCTGAGAGCATCTTCATCAGACACTGAATAACAGCAACATATCAGCTAATTTGAAACCCTGCTAATTAATCGGAGCTAGTTACTTCGCCCGAATGATCCCGCAAGACAGCCAGCGAGACTCAACAGTAAAATTATCGTGGGCTCTTTGAGGTATGTTGAATGGCTCAGGGCATCGTCCAACTCGCTTCCATCGATGCCAAAATCATTCGCCCATACTCTTAACCGACCCCTTGCTCGGCGCAATGACGGTTGGTGGATAAAACCATCTTGGTTCGACTCCACAATCCTTGAGAGGAATAAGAGACAGGAACTGACAAGGCGGCCTGCGATCGCCATGACATGGGAATGGCGCAAAGATTTTTAGTCTGCCCCGACGTGTTGGTCGATCGATGCGGTTCTATCAACTACGGCTGCGGCTGACCGTCAGACGCGGGGAAGTTGATAAGTGGGGAATGTTGCACAAACACCGACATCGTCTCCATCAATCGCAAATCTCACACATATATCTAACACCGCGACAAGAACGATTAGAGTCCCTAATTTCGACAAGAAGGCTACTGACTGTGGGCGAAATATACACCAAGTCCACTTCCATTATTTGTGGTCTAGCCTATATTATAGCGTGCAGGGTGAGAATTTCTAAGCTCATGTACTTGCAATATCCTTTTACTCGTAGTTCTACAGCCACTTTCAAGATCTCTTGCTTTGGCCACTTCCTAGGCTGATACTGTATCGGTTTCATCCTCTGACTCTACTCTACAGGATGTCTGGATTCGAGGTTGCAGGGATCGTGCTTGGTGTACTTCCTCTCGTCATTGCCACATTCGATCGCATCCGGAACTTTCTGGATGAATATGATGGCCTCGATCAGCAACTGCGGAGCTCCGCACGGGACATAATAACTATTCAAGCCTTGTTCAAAGATGCGATCAACTCACTTCTTTCCGATGTACTAGAGCAAGACCGACGAGAGCAAATGTTAAAGAATTCACAGAGCAAGGACTGGAATCTGGAATTTCTGGACGAGGATCAACGTGAGGTGTTGGGCGAAGCTCTTGAACCGGTTTTGAATTCTATCGAAGGTTTCAAAGAAGCCATTCGAGAATACGAAGGGATCTTGCTCGATTTGGCCAAGGAACATCCGATGAAGCGCTTTGTCAAAACTATCGTACGTCGTGACCATTTGGCATCAAATTATTTGTTAACGTTAGCATAGGCTTCTGTTGCAAGTGCGATGGCTGCCCCTGAGTCTGGAGTCCGGCCCGATGACACCAAAATACTATCCCCCAGGGATAAAGTGCGAAGAATTCGAAAAAATACTATCAACAAACTAAAGTTGCTATATTTGAACATGAAGGGCCATCATGAAGCACTGCAGTCTGTAATGACTAGTCGGACGTATCGCCGGGCGATCAATCAGACCCAAAAATCTCCCTTCTCAACACCGACACGGTTCGTCAATGCAACTGCAAACTCCGCATGCAAAATGCTAGTAGATCCAAGGAAGGTCCAAACTGCTTCAAAAAGACTCCATGGGATCTTTTGCAACACACAACCATCATTTCACTGCGGCTGTCATCTTCTTCACTTGTGCCTCGACACCAAGAACGAAACATCCCCTCCCACGAATTCCAAGGGCACCTCAAGCATTGATGAGTCAGAAACCGAATTCTTGTTCCTCATGACAGCGGCTTCCAAACCCGGAAGTAAAAACGGTAGTCAATCCATGATACAACTCGTGTTCACCAGTAAGAAGATAGACAGCACTAGTACCGGAGTGAATAACGTCTCTGGGACATGTCATACTCTATGTGAAGAACTCCTTGCTTCCAATGAAGAATACGAAAGATACCTCTGGTTGCCGGGGCACAACCAAAGCAACAATGGATTTGTCCTGCGACGGGCGCTTCCCTCAAAACCTTCAGCTAGTACCAACTCAGTTGTCTCACTGGATCACTTGATTTCCACTAAGGAGCTCTACAATCAGGATCGCTACCAGATCGCTGCAAACCTTGCCAAATCTGTACTTTTGTTTTATTCCTCACCTTGGGTGCGAGATTTGACACTAGAAACCATCCAGTTCCTCGATAAGGCCGTCGAGTCTGCTTCACCATGGACTCCACATATACCCGTCAAGTTTTCGTCTGATTACCATCAGTTTGGAGCCAGGAATAGGGAAGTATATGCGTTGGGGCTCATCTTACTTCAGCTTGGTCAGGGTCAGCGTCTATGTAGTACGACTGGGGAGGAAGAGGAGGAGGAGGAGGAAGTACTGTTAACAAATGCGCTGCGAGGCGCCGGAAAGAGAGTTGGTAGGAGATATAAGAAAGTGGTGGAGAATTGTCTGTTTAAATGGAGCGATATGAAGCTAGATCTTATGGAGGAGAATCATGCGGCGGTATTTCGGGCAGATATTGAAGCTCTTGAGCGTCTCGCTGCTGATTTTTAGTTACTGTATGTATGAATTGAAGTTACGCAGGTTGCGTGTCGTCAATTGGAAGAGGACCCTAACCCCCGACGAGGTACTACTCTCAATAACTGGAGACCTTCGTTCTTATCATAAAGTCTAATTCTGCCTCGAAATCCATTGCAAGACTCAGCACAGCCACATTAGTGGCTTGTACATGCATTTACGTCACTGCCTCTACACCTCCACTTCGCACTTCTCCGCACCACCAGCACATCATGTCCGCCCATCGCAAGCACTACATCCCCCTCGAATCCAACCCCGAAGTCTTTACCCAACTAATCCATAAACTCGGCATTTCGGGAGACCTTACATTCGAAGATGTCTATTCACTCGACGACCCCGCGCTACTCTCGTTCGTCCCGCGGCCTGTATTCGCGTTGATTCTAGTCTTTCCAACATCCAAAGTGTACGAGCAGCAAAAGGCAGCAAGCGAGGCAAAACGGGAGATGTACAACGGCAGTGGAGAAGATGAAGACATTATGTGGTTTCGGCAGACGATTCATAATGCGTGCGGGCTGTATGGGATCCTCCATGCCGTTTGCAACGGCGGGGCGAGAGACTTCATCAGTAAGCGAAACCTGGCATGTTTTTCGCGGGCTGTCTAATAACCGTAATATAGAGCCAGATTCGCCTCTTGCGAAACTCATGGATGTGTGCGTTCCCCTCACGCCGGAAGAGCGGGCCCTTAAACTAGAAGCATCCGATGACCTAGAGAAAGCGCATAGTTCGGCCGCGGTTCAGGGCGATTCTTCGGTGCCAGCAAGTGCTGAGGATAAAGTTGATTTCCACTACGTGTGTTTTGTCAAGTCTCACAAGACCGGAAACTTGTACGAAATGGATGGGAACAGCAAGGGTCCTATCGATCGAGGCTCGTTGCTACATAAAGACGAGGATCTTCTGGGCGAAAACTCATTGAATATAATTCGCGAGTATATACAGCGAGAGAAGGGTGAAAACCTGGGCTTTAGTCTGATGGCGCTGGCGAAGAGTTGGGAGTAGTAGTCTTTGTAGACACTAGTTATCTGTTGAATTACAGTACACATCTATTCTGAGATTGACAGGGAGCATAGCTCAACGAGGGTCCCATTATATTTGCTCTATTAAAGAAAGAAAGGGAGATTCCGAAGACGGTACCGCGTTCTGGGCTCTGTCTGGCGGGGAAAGGTCTGGTTTACCAGCGCATTTCTACACAAGTAGCCTTGCTCCTGAAGTACTAAATCTTCAAGTTATTATCGGTAGTTCCGTAGTGAATGGCTCGCGCGGGTGATTATTTCGAGATTTATCACGATTTAAGTCTACAGTATTTTTTGAGGCCAAAAACCAATCTGCGAGGCTATGCTATTTTGCTCTTTTGAGCTCTCAGCGTCAATTGCGGGGAGTGAACGTGAATCATAAATCATGATGTCATATCTTGCAATTCTGACATCTTCGCCAAGCCCACTAGTATTTTCGCAACCCCACCATTGTGCTCTCCAATTTAGGATTCGCGCAAAACATTCAATTCCGCAATATTGCAACCATGGCTTCTGCCACCTCAATCGATGCGCCTATCGTTGCTCCCGTTGAACCTACCTACACCTATGATGCCTCTAAAGGCTATATTGACCCCTCTGGAGCGCCTACATCCGGCAATTCCGAACCCTTAGACGAAGAGTCCGAAGACGAAGATGGTGACCTCTTCTCGGACGACGACTACGACTCATTCGCAGATGAGGACTCTCCCAGTGGCATGACTGGCGGCGGAGGCGATCTCACAAAGCGCTTCAACCGTCAGCGTGAAGCTGCAGCCGGAATTAACAAGGGCATCAACTCCTCCGCCGCTGCCGCCGCCAAAAAAGCACGGGTGACAGATCAGATCACGGCGTTGTCTAAGTTTGCAGGAAGGATACAGCTTGATGAATTGGGACCTGCGGGGGTGATTGGAGGGCATGGGAAAAGTACCGACAAAAGTGACCGCGCGACGAGTGAACAGGTGTTGGATCCAAGGACGCGGATGATACTGTTAAAACTGATTAATAAAGGGCATATCTCCACGATCAACGGTGTTGTTAGTACTGGAAAAGAGGCGAATGTTTATCATGCGCTTGCGGAGGATGGAGAGCGGCGGAAGCATATCGCAATCAAGGTGTACAAGACGGCAATTCTGGTGTTTAAGGACCGCGATCGCTATGTTACGGGGGAACACAGGTTTAGACATGGATACTCGAAGTCCAACCACCGCTCGATGGTGAAGCTCTGGGCCGAGAAGGAGTTGCGGAACTTGAAACGTCTCTATACTGCCGGTCTCCCCGCGCCCGAGCCCCTCCATCTCCGCAACCACGTGTTGGTGATGGACTTCATAGGCGAGAGGAGGGGATGGCCGGCACCACGGCTTCGGGACGCAGGTATCCAGGGAGAGGAGGAATGGAATCGCTGCTACCTTGAAATACTCAGCATCATGTGGCGTATGTACCAAATCTGTAAACTCGTTCACGCAGACCTGTCGGAATACAACGTTCTTTACCACAACAATCATCTGTGGGTAATCGATGTCTCGCAGTCGGTAGAGCTCGATCACCCCCGGACTTTCGAGTTCCTCCGCATGGATATCAAAAATTGCAACGATTTTTTCCGGCGCAACGGCGTCGAGCCCGTGGGTACTCGTGCATTGTTTGAGTTTATCTCTAAGACATCGATTGACAAGGCGATTGCAAGAGACAATGAGGCAATAATGGAGAAGCTCAAAACACTCCCTAGAGGAGGAGAGACGGAGGAGGAGGAAGAAGTGTTTAGGCAGACTTATATACCGCGTACGCTTGAAGAAGTTTACGACTACGAACGCGATGCGGAGATAGTGAAGCGTGGCGAGGGCGCAGATTTGGTCTATAACACGCTTCTTGCGTCGAAATCTGCAGATGAGGAGGGGAGTGAAGAAGGAAATGATTTGAGTGATGGCTCGGACGATGGGGAGACTGACGAGGAAGAGGATGAAGAGGCGAGGGAGAAGCGGTTTGAGAAGATGCCAAGAGGGAGGAAACATGAAGATAAGACTTTGAAGAAGGTACCGGTTTACCACTCCTCTCTATCTTTCTTCGCAACCGCTAACGACTTGCAGGAGAATAAGAAGAAGGTAAAGGAGGAAAAGAGAGAACAGCGGAAGACGAAAATGCCAAAACATATGAAGAAGCGGTTGGTGAACGGGAAGGCAAAGGCGAAGTAGGGTGGGAGAAGGCATGCAGAATTAACATGGGGTGCCTGGCGTTTGGGATTTCTGGGTTTTGATGTATACATATATAAAAACCGGGATATGTTCTTTTTAGAGAGTGAGGCTCGGTGTTGAGAGTGAACTTGTGTGTAAGTTTTACCTACCTAAAAGTACCTAGGTATCTTGCCATTGATACTGTGAGCCCAGAATTACTCCATCATGTGTGGACCTATCAATGATACCCGGCAAGGGAAAATGACAGTGTCGGATTTATTCAAACTGAGAGGTGTTTGAGCCGTCGACAGGTAATTAGTCATTCACAAAGTATCACTCCAACAATGATCGATCATGTGATCATGGGTGTATTTTTGCTTTGTCCTAGGAAGCTGCCTAGCCCCGCCTAGACCTTCTCATCATGGAATTGTTGTGATACTCTACATTCTCACAATCATAATATGACACAACCCTTCCTCTCCCCAGCTTGTACCCGCCATATGATAAGTACGCATGGCGCCGGTTCCGGGTCCCAGAATATTATTTTGCCACATACCGTGACCCCGTGACCAGTTTTGTATGAAAGACTACCAGCTAGCCTTCCTCACTCCCGGTATATCGCCAGCCAGAGCATTCAATCTAAATTGAAACCGAGCCATTCGAAAATCCCTGAATACACCCTTTCCCTTTCCCGCCATGACACAGCGGTTCTTGATCTGTGTCGGTCTTGTGTGGCAGTGCATGCTATTTAGTTCGAGTTGGGCCTTGAGCCGTTGTAGCTGTGGGAGTTGGGAATTTCGGGAAATAAATCTGCAGTAAGTGCGTTAGAAACGGTGCTGGGGATGGGCGTAACAAATACCGGAGTGCTTGACGCCGCTCTTCATTGGCGGCAAAGGCGACACGCTTGGCATGATCTTTGAGGATGCGGGCATTGACAAAGCCGCCGATCGGGAGGGCCTTGAGTAGTAAAGGTGTGGTAAACATGGCTGATATCGATTGATGTTGGATGTGATTGAAGTGGAGGACTGGCATGTTCCGAGCCGCAAAACTCAAAGGTCTTGGCGTCACGGTTCTGAAATTTACTCGGTAGCGGGTTCCAATCAGACCCCGCCTTCCTGAACTCTTTCATCATCGCTCCCGTCTTCAACTCCCCATCCCCAACGCCGCCCCTCAACAACCCACCACATCTCCCCCAACATCCAGCGCTCGGCTCTTCTCTATCGACTCGATTCGCTTCCTCAAAGTGATTCGGTGCACGAAAGTCTTTTCGCTCTCTCGCAAGTGAGGGATTTCGCGGTCGCCAGTTCGCAAGAAAAGTGAAAGAGGGGAATTTGGATTGGGGATACATGCTATTGACGCCTCGGCCAGTCCAGCAAGCCTTGTTTCTTTCCACATCACATCGCAGTCTCCTTTCTTCGTTGTGAGCGCGCGAAGACGGAGGAGGAGGTTTTTCTGACTGTTATCGTTCCGCCCGTTTGGCTCGGGTCGTTGTGTTGTTTCGACGAAGGAAGAGCAGGAGAGAGTTACAAGAAACAAGAACGAGAGGTGTGATCTGCTTTACCGGATTCGCTGCGCTTTGCGTTTCTGCTGCTGCTTGAGCGATCGGATTTTTTTTCGTGATTAAAAATCCACGCTTTTCTTGTCTTGCCTGCCTGCGCTCAACACTCCCGACTCTGCAAGGCAACACAACACGTAAAAGCAACCCTATCTTTTCTTCTGGCCTTGCCTGTCAACTCCCCGCCAACCATCCAACATTGCGACAGAAGTTAGGCCAGGTCATTGATCTATTTCGCGCGTGAGAGACAAGAGAAGAGTATCATCATCGATTGCGTGTCAGGATCACGCGACCTACCATCCCCATCGCAGCCAGTCTTATCCTCCCAACGACTGCGCTAAACAGGCGTGGAGCGCACAACAGCACAACATGGCAGGTAAGTTGAAACTTAACTACCTCTAACTCCTCTCTGCAACCCTTTCACCCCCCTCTTCTTCTACTTCTTTGCGCACCGTTGCTGAGTAGTACTCTGACTTCCAAATAGACCCGAGACGCAGTGCACGCTCCACGAAAGGTGTCAACAGCCGTCTCTCCGACATCAATGTCGTCGAACTTCCATCACCCGTGCCAAAGCGACGAAAATCTACACCGAAGCGGTCTTCGCCTCCATCGCAGGAAGAGGCTTCGAATGACCCCACCGAGGGAAAGCCCGACGACATCATCCGGTGTGTTTGCGGCGCGAATGAGGAAGACGAGGAAGACGAGAGGATGATGATTCAATGTGAAGGATGCGACGCATGGCAGCATACTATATGCATGGGGATTCCCAAAAAGAAGATCCCCCAGCAGTACTTCTGTGAGGTGTGCAGCCCTGAGCGACATGAGTTCTTGCTCAGTCAAATGGCACTTGGTGAGAAGCCGTGGGAGAAAAAGGGAGGCAAGAGGAGAAAGGTCATGCCGAAACCGAAGGAGGCTACCCCAGCAAAAGAAAAGAAGACGATACCGGCTACCCCGGCGAAAGAAAAGAAGGCGATACCAGTTACCCCGGTGAAAGACAAAAAGGCGATACCAGCTACCCCGGCGAAAGACGAGAAGGCGACACCAACTGCAGCTGAGAAAGGGAAACCTACGGCACCGGAAAAAGTGAAGTCGGAGACACCTGTCAAGGGCAAGCCAACTACGACTGAGAAGGCCAAGTTAACTACGATTGAGAAGGGCAAGCCAACTACGGCTGAGAAGGGCAAGCCAACTACGGCTGAGAAGGGCAAGCCAACTACGGCTGAGAAGGGCAAACCCACTCCTGCGGAGAAGAAGAAACTGACCGCGACTGAAAAGAAGAAACATACTCCGGCTGACAAGGAGAAGAAGAAGAAAGGTAAAGAAGCTGTTGCACCTGTACCCGCGCCCGTTCCGGCTCCAGCACTAGTGGAAGCAGAGCCGGTTCCAGTACCAGAGCCGAAGGTTGTGGTGGACCCTATGCTCGAAAAGCCGGTAATTGATGATAAGATGGATATTGATTCGGCGGAACCTCAACCTCCGTCTCCCGCAACGCAGGGAAACGGTGATGGGCAGCTAGATCGCATGGACCGTGACGCCACTATACCAGCCGAAGACATGCCTCCACCTCCACCTCCACCTCCGCCTCCAGCAGCTACGGCTCCTGCGGCTCCCACTACTGCGGAAAAGAAAAAGCACGGAAAGTCACTACCGCCAATTGTTACGGAAGCACCACCGACACCAGCCCAGAAATCCAAAGCAAAAAAGGAAGCGGCTGGAAAGAAAGTCACGACTCCTGTCGTCACCACACCCAAGTCAACAAAACGAAAACAAAGCCACGAATCTGATAGTGAATACAAAGCAGATGATAAGGTGAGTAGACGATTTATCCCATTGCATATAAGGATACGGGTTAATGTATTGTAGGAGCAGCACCCCGAAAAGAAACAACGCCGGATCTCAACGGTGGCTACCACCCAGGAAGCAACTCCTAAAGCCCAAAAGCAGGACCGTAGGAAGTCGTCTATAGCTACGACTAAGAAAGCTAAGAAAGCAAAAGAAGACACAACACCTCAGAAAGAGCTCGTAAATACGGTTTCAGAGTTGCGGAATACGTATCGGCAAACTGTTGTCGGCTTCCTTATCACATGTATATCGGAGCATGCGAAGCGCTTGATCAACGACAAGAAGATCACTCTGCAACAAGATTCTACCGTTGAGACTTTGTGTGAGAATCGGGCTTTGCAAATTGAGCATCATGTCTACTTGAACCACTTTGCGGAAGGCCAGATTGTTACGGATTATAAAAATAAGATGAGAACTATCGCGCTCAATCTCAAAAGCAACGCTGCCTTGAGCGACGAAATCCTGGGAGGGAGACTCAGCTGCGAGAGACTATCCCACATGACGACAGAAGAGATGGCTTCAAAGGAACTCAAAGAGTTGACCCAGCAGGTTCGACTTGAGTCCGAGAAACACAATACATTAATCAACGAAACAGGACCTCGTATAAGAAGGACCCATAAGGGTGAAGAATTGGTGAATGAGGAGACAACTGTTCAGTCTGGTCAAGACACACTCCTTGAGTCTGGAACGGTGATTCGAAGATCGTCTGAAGTAGTCATGGATGAACCACCCCCACCCCCTCCGCCACCAGCGCCGATTACCCCAGGACAACCAGACTCTCCTGCACAACCTGCCGAGGCATCCATGAGTCCGCCTACTACGGTTGCCGCCACCTCGGAAACGCCTCGTTCACCAAGTCAAGCGTTGCCGATTGAAGGCAGTGCTCCGCCCCTAGAGAAGAAGGAACGATCCTTCAGTATCGAGAACGTGTGGAGTCAGGTTGAGTCGCCAGATACGGAAAGGAGACCATCACGACTACCTGCTCGCCCGGCTCCAGTGAAGCCTGTAGATAGCAAAATCGACAAAGATATTGACATGCTGTTGAAGGATGACGACCAAGATGTAGGGACACCACCATATTCCCCTGCCAGCTATAACGACCATTACTCTCCAAAGCCAGACCAGGATGACGACACTGTCTGGCGCGGTAGAATAGACATGAACCAGATCGCGAACCTTACCGCGACAGCAAGTTTATTGGGCGGACCAGAGCAACTGGGAGATAAGCGTTGGTTCGAACTCCTAGATCCCGTCCTTAATATAGACGGCAGGATTAAACATGAGCGCGCAACCGAGTACCTGTGCGGGCAGAAGTTTTCAAGATCGAGCTCGATGGTCCTGGCTTCGCTGAAGCCGGAACATTCGGCAAACCAGGCACAATTCGACAAGTTATTCGAGTACTTTAAGACGAAAGAAAGATATGCTGTGGTCGGAAAGCATAATTCTCCATGCATCAAGGATCTCTACATTGTGCCTATTGACTCGAACGAAACTTTACCGGACTGGTTCAACGTCGTTGATCCCCCGAGCAAAGTCCCGGAAAAGAGTAGGAGTTCAAGAATGTTGGTGCTCATTTTTGTTGTTATCAGAAGCTTGGTTTCTGGACATGTTGAGAACGGAAATGGTATTGGTGCGCGACGGTTTTCAGCACAGCCTACTCTGGAGTTTAGTACCCCTCAACAACCCCAGGCCTCGCCATATGCTTCACAGCACATGCCACAGCAGCAACAATATCAGGCTTCGCCGTTGTCGAACCAGCCGCCACAGCAGCAGCCATATTCTCCATCACCTCTTAGTCAACCTCCTCCACAACAGGCGCATTATGGTTCGACTGTACCTTACGGATATCCGCAACAGCAGCAGCATCCTCATCCGCTGCCATCTCTCCAAGCCCCACAACAGTTTTCTCCGCCGCCGCAACAGCACCCACATCCGCCCGCACCACTCCCGGTTCCTCATGGGTATCCACAGCACCAGCAGTCGCCACCGCCACCACAGCAGCAGCAGCAACAGCAGCAACACCACTCCCCTCAGCCCCACCATCAGTCACCACGGCAGCTACCGCAACCACTTCCAACACAGCCCCCCCTACAACAAGAGCAGCGGCCGCCACAGCGAATGGCATTTGTCCCGAAGCATGCCATGACTCAGGAGCTCATCGGATTGATCCCAAAGCTGAGTGAGGTTCAGGCAATGGCTATTGATAAATTATTGCAGGAACATCCTGAACTCCAAACTAAGCCCGATGTATTAGCCAAGGAAGTGGAGAAGGTACTGGGATCTGTGGGGTCCGGAGTATAGGGTACTCCGGAAGCCAACTTGATTGCTCGTTTTATGTACGACATGGCGATTGCAACGGGGAACAGATGAAAATATCTCCCTACCTTTCATTTTGCCAATTGTATCGCTTGATGGGAGGGATGTTAAAAAAAGTGTGGATTTGTTTTTATCTTCCTTTTTTTCTTTGTTTTAGGAGGGGTACACAAGGCGTTAATTGCACATTGTGTGTGGTTTTTATCATGGGATTCCATTTGTTCATTTGGTCTTGGTGGCCTTGTGGTTACGTCTCAAGCTTCTTTTTAACCTATGTATTTCATCTGTCACTCATCCTCTTGCACCAGGATCTTTAATCAGATGACTGATTTTCGGTTTTTTTCCTTTTATCTTTGCCTTGTTATTGTTTTGATATAGGATTTGCGTCTTGTATCGTTGTAATTGTGCGTGCTGTATGCAAAAGTGTTTGTCTCAGAATGAATTCGTGACAATATATGAGTGATGTCATATAACCGACCGCAGCAAACACGTGGTCGAGCTCACTTTACACATGTGACGCGTCTCACTCCAGCAATATCCCCTGTTCACAACCCCACAGTCTCTACCGCTCTCCCTCATCGCCGCGCTGAGTCGACTCTCACCCCTCCTCACTACCCAGCGTCGGCACAAGTACAGCCAGCCCCTTCCGCGATGCCTTTCAACACCCTCACAGTCGCCTGCTCAACGGCGCCCACAATAATCTCCACCTTCTTCTCCCACTTCTGCTCCTGCACTCCCACTCCCGAAGATAACGGCGATACATTCGGGTTAAGCTATGAAGAAGGTGTGGCGCTGATACGGCGGTTCTTGACGCATGCGAGCCACCACACTGTCGAGGAGCTGCAAGCATTTACGGCGATGTATGTACCTGCACCTGCGTGGGTGCGGACCGAAAATGTCGTAGTACCCGAGGAGTATCTACAGAGGAGCGCGGAGGCGGTGGTGAAACAGCTAGGTGATGAGATACACAAGGTTGGCGGGGAGAAGTGGTGGAGGTGGAGAGAGAGGGAGTTGCACGGGGAGTGGATTTGGGTGCGGGACCGGTGGTGGGGCGCGGGGGAGGAGAAGAACGAGGAGGAGAGGAAGAAGGCAAAGACGATGCTATATATGCATGGAGGCGCATACTTCTTTGGTTCGGTCGATGAGCATCGGTACCAGCTCCAGCGGCATGCGAGGAAGTTGGGCGCTAGAGTGTTTGCTCGTGGGTTCATCTTGGTTTTTACTTAAGTGAGGTAGCTGACGCTTTCTGACAGCTCGATACCGTCTTGCTCCACAGTTCCCGTTTCCTTGCGGTATACGTCCCCCGTTACTCCTTCCTCTTGGGCGTGGCTAATGTGAATAGCAATCTACGATGTCCTCGCCTGCTACCTCTACCTCCTCTCCCTCCAACCCGCTTCCAGCATAATAATTGCCGGAGACTCGGCAGGTGCTGGAATGGCATTATCGATCCTGTGTATCCTTCGCAACCAAGGGCTTCCACTTCCCGCCGGCGCGGTTCTAATATCCCCCTGGGTAGACCTCTGCCACTCCTTCCCATCCGTCATGGACGACAATAGCAGAGACTATATCCCAGCGCATGGCTTCCTCCACCGTCCCAGCGAAGCATGGCCGCCGCCCAAACCTCGCGCCACACCGACCAAGAGCTTCACCACCACTGTACAGGGCAATACGGAGGAGAGTATACCACTGCAAAATGTATCACCCTACGAACGAGTCGAAATTGACGGTGTGGTGGTGGAGATCCAAGACCAGATACAGCTCTACACTACAAACGATATGTTAACGCACCCGCTAGTATCGCCCGTGAATCAGCGTACACTCGGCGGGTTATGTCCAATGCTAGTCCTCACCGGCGGCGGCGAGGTGTTACGTGACGAGCAGATTTATATCGCACACAAGGCCGCCTTCCCCTCGCTATTTGCAAAACCTGGCGACACCATCACCACCGACGCAACCAAAATCTGGCTCCAGGTCTTTTCCAACGCCTGCCATGTCCTACCTACCCTCGCCTGGACGAAACCCGCAAAAATGGTCGGAGAGACGATCTCTACCTTTGCAACAAAGCTGTGGACCGCCCCCGACACCCTCGAAACCTTCCGCTACGAATACGTCTCCCTATCTGCCGGCACGGAAATGTGCGCCCCACTCTCACCTTCGGATTTCCCACCCACCGAACGCATTGGCGTTATTACGCCGGAACCGGTGAAGCGGTGGCTAGAAGCGAAGCGAAATTGGGATGCCAAATATGCTGGGAAGGTGGTGAGACGGGAGGAAGATGAAGATGAGGATGAAGATGAGGAGAGGGTCCCGCCAAGTGCGGCGTATAGAAGACGAAGGAGAGAGACGAGGGGGGAGAAGGCTAGTGAGGGTGAAACGAAGCAGGAGAAGGGATGGGGAATGAGCATGTGGGCGGGGTGGAGCGCGAAGAGTGATAAGAGGGTTGTGAAGAAGGAGGATGCTATTGATGCGGTGAAGGAAAGGAGTAGGACGGAATAAAATAGGATAGTTTTTGGTTTTTTTTCTCCTTTTCGTTGTAGAGCGTTTATAATTAATACCCCGACGTTTTTGGTTTTGTTTAGATTGGTTGGATACGACTTACTGGTAACTAGACTGAATTAATTAATTAATTGACTGTAATGGACTTATTGGATTCTGTCCGGACAGTGCAGCTACCAACTACACTTCCACTCTGTATCGAAACCGTACCGAGTTCACATTCCCCCCGAACTTGATAAGGATCCATTACCTCTCCGTCCCTGCGGTTGTTCTTCGGGGTGACATTGCACCTCTTTCCGCTGTGTATTATGGTGATGTAACGGAGGGTGAGAACAGAGGACTTGGGTTTGCCCGGTAGCACCCAGATGCCACAATATCGAGGCTGACTGCGGGCTGGGCCCTAAGCCCTCCTGACACTGACAACGTCAAAATTAGTCCTCTAGCAACCGGACTATAAAAATAGCACATACCACTCACTTCAACCTATAAGCTAACGAAAAATCTATACTACATCGACTACAATCATAAAAACTTTCATAAATTCAGCCTTATGTATGTATCATGATCTGGTTGACACCGACTACGAGTGAGAAAGTGTGAATCGGCTCGGGTTTGCAGAGCTAAAAGCTGGAGCTCGAGCTTTGCCAGAGGGTTTCTGGTGGTAGACTGTACGGGGACCTGCATCGGTCGATAGTGCGTGCTACCTAGGGGATATACCGATGATAGTCAATTATCATAGAAGATGATTCGGTCATGGTGATATTGATACTGTTGCATGTGTACCTGCATCGTGAGTCTCAGCTCCGTTTGATGGCTCGGCTTGTATGAGGATATGCATGGTCTGTATGAGGGTCAGGGAGAGCGTCTCATGATAGTGCAAACGTGTATGCAAACGGATATGGGAGCTTGTACATGTACGGGCCTTATGCCCTCGAGATCAACTCTATATGCACTTAAGTAAGGGACATATTCTCACTCGATCCACCTTTCAACCCACCCTTCCTTCCTACACCCGTTATACTGCGCCAGTGTGGGCCAGATGTTTCAGTTTCAACACGGGCATTATTGTTGAAATATGGAAGGGGAGAACCGTGTGAATAGACTAAGGTACAGAGACTGGAGAGCAGGAGAAAGACTCGAGATATATACAAGGTAGTTAGGTGCCTTATGCCCTACCGGCTGTGTGCCTTGACATCAGCTCAGCTGAAGCTCAGCTCGGTCAGGTTCATGCAACAATTATCACTATCACTTGTCCATATATTCCGAAGCCGTCAGCACCAGCTATCCAAAGCAAAATTACCTGTCAGCAATAGACAGTGTCCGAACATCAGCGGCCATTACAATGATAGAAGTTGTTATACGTAAAGTTCAAGCTTTCGTGAGTCTCACATGTCATTCTTTTGGTGCCGATAAACTGCTGGCCGGGAATAAGAGGGTTATAACGTTAAGCTATGAGAAGGATATGCAACAGCAGTATACAAAATCCTTTGCACCTACTGTACCGGTGTTAAATAATGAACGTCACGTCATCAGTTGCTCTAGTATGCAGGCTGATTCGCTAACCAACTGGTACCGGCATTTCGTCATCTGGGCGGTGCGGCAGTATGATTCTTCTGAGACCAATTCCTCGCTATTCCGCAGCTTGAGTCTTTCTCGTCATCTTTCTCCTGCTTCTCCTACTTCTTGATAGCGAATGAAAGCGGATGATGCTGGTTGCAAGGTTGCCTGTCAAACTGGTGAGAAGAAAATGCTTCTACTCTCGCCATCCTGCACTCATCCCATTCACATGTCTACAGCAAATGTCAGTTTACCTCGGCTTCTTTCCTAGGCTTTCACTCAGCACACATGGTCCGCCATTTTTAGACTGCCGTTCGTTGTTCATCTGTCGGTACATAAACCCATATGTATGTTCGTACCACTGAGAACATAGCGGCCTAATTATCCATCCGACTAACAAGACTTCAGGCCGTCCAATCATAGGGTACCGGCCTAACTTCGTACCGACACCTGTTGTCTACATAAACGTTCTTTTGATGCTTCACTGTGCCCAGCTGTTCGACGCAGTCACTTATTTGCCTGGTTTCTAGCTGGTGGGTTGTCACATCCGAATAAAAGCTTGTATGTTTCAAACTTCCAACGACGTCAAGTTGCATTTGGCAAAAGTCGCTTCGGCAACCACCTGAGTCAATGCCGAGCATTTCTTAAAGAATTCCACAACATGGGCACTCACTGCAGCCTTAACCTGAAGCTGATTCAGATCATTGCTAGCTTGACCCAGTCACTTTACACTATCAATTTTGCCTGACTCACTTAGTGCCCCATATAAATTGTATTTCCTTTACCCTAAACTATTCTTTCTGTGCAATTCCAGCTCAAACCGGTGGTGTTGAAATTTTCACCAGGTTGACCTATGAACTTTGTGTGGAGCGATGTCTCCAGGCTCTCTCACAACTTCATTCCCTTGTAACACTATTCCCTTTTTGTCACTTCCATTTTCATCTTAGTGCAGTTGAGAGCCTGGTTCGAGGCCATCGGCAACCTTCTGTTCCGCAAACAACTGATGCCTTATCCATCTTCAGTCTAGGGTCCTCCCTTCAATTGGCTATGGGCTCAAGCACCTGAGCACTCTAATGTAATACTGCGTCAAGACGACATTATTGGTGTTACACCAGCCTATCACAGCCAGCGACATATTCGTATTCATTGCAGGGTTCTGGGGTGACAACACACGTGCTTTTTCGATGTATCTTTCCGCCGCGTTACCACTAAAGGATACATGACCGAAGGTTCCTGCATTGAGGCTGTAGCGGGTGTGTAGGCGTCTGACACATCGGCGGCCTAGTGAGCCTCGTTGAGTAGGAAGTATATATTACCTCTCCCCGCCGTAGACGTTCGGACTATCATTCTTTCACCTTAACAGCTATCAACCCGCGATGGAGAATATTACATTCTCCTCCATCCTGGCACCCTTACTCCCAGCAACAATCTTCCAGTGGCTTCTCGCCACCTTCCTGCTCTCAGTTCTCACAATCATCCTTACTATAACGTACCGGCTGTTCTTGCATCCACTTGCATCGATCCCGGGTCCGCGGCTCGCCGCAACAACAAACCTCTACCAAGTCTTCCTGTACTTTCGCGGCGGAAGATGGGAAGAAGGGGATTACCAGATGCGTTTGCATGAGAAATACGGTTTGTTGCTACCCTCGTGCCCCCAGCGCCGACTTACTGAGTTCTGTATGTAGGCCCCGTAATCCGCTACGGTCCAAACTGTGTCATTGTAAACCTGCCTCACGCGCTGCCGCAAATATACCACCGCAAAGCCGACAAGACTGATCTCTACCGTTCTGGACCTGGGCCGATGACGGCGTTCTCGACAAAAAAACATGTTGACCATGTGGCTGCCAAAAAAAGGCTTGCGTATGGGGTATGAGACCTGCGAGCGAGCATTTGGTGATGATAGGAGCTGATGTGGGTCCAGTATTCTATGACTGCCATCAAGCCGTTCGAAGAGGAGGTGGACGATAGAATCCGGGAATGGGTGGCGGCTTTGGATAAGAGATATTGTGAGACCGGGGAGTCGTTGCGGTTCCAGCAGTGTATGAGTTACCTGGCCTACGACGTCGGTACGGATTCATATCGCATTTTTAATTGGTATCACACTAACTTGATGAAAGTCACTGAAATTGCATTTGGCGAGCCGCTGGGATTTGTCAAGGAATGGTGTGATGTTAGAAATCTCATCCAGAGCTTTGAGGATATAATTCCTATTTGGCAGACTTTGGGCCGACTACCATTACTTGCAAAGTTCACCAATGCATTCCGGCTTTGGCGTCCTAAGGCCATGGATAAAAGAGGATTCGGCTTGTTGATAGGGGTATGAGAAATCCTCTGCAGTCCCTGAGCCCAAAGTTAACTGGGTTGATCAGGAAGCCGATCGCATTTTCGCACAGAATCAGCATCTAAATGAAAAGAAACTCAAAAAGGCTGAAAAAGCCAGTCTGCTTTCCAGGCAAGTAACCTTTCCTAGACACAGCTGACAATAATAACCGTGCCCACCCAGATTTATGAATTCCACAGCTGAAGGAGGGGAGCCAATGACCCCCGGGCAGGTGAAATTCGAGTCTATAACGGCAATGTACGTTAAAGCCCACAAGCACCACAAACCCATGCTTACCCAGTTTTCACAGGGTTGCTGGCTCCCGCAGCGTCCCAGAAGTACTCTCCCCTCTCGTCCTAGAGATCCTCAAGAACCCCAGCTGCTACGAACGGCTCTCCCGCGAACTCGCAGATGCGGAGGAATCCGGTCTTCTTGGTGGCGCAGCAGACATAGTATCTTACGAAACAGCCACCGAAAAGCTCCCCTACTTCAAAGCCTGTCTCCGCGAAGGGCTGCGAGCCTCAGCCGTTCCATTCCAAATGCCGCGCGTCAGCCCTCCGGAAGGCCTCCTGCTCGAATACGACAATAAGAGCATGTTCATTGCACCGGGAGCGGCTGTCTCCTCTTCTGCGCGCCTGCTAGCGTTGAATAAAGACCTATACGGCGAAGACGCACACGTGTTCAGACCTGAGAGGTGGCTGGAGGCAGACGCGGAGACGCTGAAGCTGTGGGAGAAATATAACTTGCGGTGGGGATATGGGACCAGGGTCTGCCTGGGGAAGAATATCGCAATGATGGAGATGGGCAAGATTTGTGTTCAGGTGAGTCGCCTTCCCTATGGTGTTGAGTTTGGGGTTTAACTTAGCGACCTGCAGTTCTTTAGAACGTTTGATCCAGAGCTGCTATCGCACAAACCTAACGCTCCCGATGCGTATCTCACTTTTACGGTGCGTCTGCGCCGCAGAATGAAGGCTTGAGTTGATGACTTGGTTGAACGGGTGGGGTGATTGGGGTGGAGGAACTAGGGGTTTTCTGGCTGGAGTATGACACCATATCTACTCGGAAATAACGCTGTGCTCTACTAGAGTTGTGTCAAAGTCACTATGCCTGCAGAGGCCATGGTACAGCGCCTTATTGTCGAGTAGATATGACTTTTTCGGGTTTATAAATCTCAAGACATTTTGCAGTGAAACTTCAAATGTGTAACCCCTCTAATTGTGATTTGCGTGATGTTGGATAGTGACCGTAGGTACTTAAGTTTTTGCTCCAAAACTTCTCTCCAGTTCTCGCCCCCACCACCGCCTGTAGTGCAGCGGCAGAACAACAAACGTATCGAAGGAACGCGGGTTTAGTCATGTGATTAGCCCCAACTCTAGTGTCGAGCTTATTTCAACGTGCCATCGTTTTTCTCTTCTGCTTCGATATGACCATCACACCCTCCTGCAACTTCAATTCTGCTGGATATTCCCTTCGTTTCCATCGTTTCTTCTCTCACAAAATCATGGATGGGAGTTTTGACGTTTCGATAATACAAAAATGCGTGATGACGACTGCTCGGCAGGGTGTCTACGTTACAGGTCAATAAAACGAAATTCGAGGCTTTGATATATCGAAAGCCCTATTCTATAACATTAATATACATTACGGTTGCTCGGCAGGCGTTGGTCAATGGATTCAACGCATTCTAGAGGTGGAACCAGACCGTTTCTCGACCCATCACCAAGCTTTCTCAAGAATATGAAGGCCTGCAACACCATCCTGACCCCGCCTGGTAGCTAGGAAAAGTCTCACTATTTGTGGAGACAGTAGAGGCTGGCAAAAAATGTTGATCGGCTTTTAGTCGCAGCAAGGATTGAACTTGCGGCCTTTTCGGTTCCACAGAAGTGTAAACGAAACGTGATAACCACTACACCATGCGACTTGGCAGATACTCTTTGCGGCGGGGAGGAGGCTATAAACAGAAATTCTAAGAAATTCTGAGAAATTCTGAGATATTAAGACACCAAGCTAATCATAAGAGCTCACAATAAAGAGCTTAAACGTAGAACGTTAGATCGCCCAAGATAAACTATGCCAGAACAGAAGGGAATTCACAGAACGCTATTAACACGAAATGCGGGACTTAAGGATACTGAGGAGGATAATGAAAACGATATGAGAACTCCGGCACCGATATGGTGCTCCTGAATTACACTAACCCATAGTTTGTTCTTTTTTTTCGATCCCTGATAGCCACAGGAAGCTAAGTATAGGTATCCCTTCTTCAAGTTTTGTTTAGTTTATTGGCTTCGGCCGTATTGTATCGGGCGGTGAGGTTACAACATAAGGTGTAAGACGGGGTGTTTGTATCTCCAAATACAACCCATTTATAAGAGTAAGTACAACTTCATATCAAAGGAATTAGCGGTCAGATGGACAGTGCATCACCAAAAATTTCTGTCAGAGCGGGGGTGTTTATAGTTTAAAACCGTTCAAGGAGCCAAATATAAACCAAATTTCTATATTTCTGATTGCAGCCACACAGACCGCAAGTTCTTCTAGCTCTTTAATGGCACCCCCAGGACCATGAACGACTCTAGAGTACTTAGAGTATGATGTACTCCTCAACCGGTAACCATGTGTGTGTATCTGTTCCACCCTGTCCGTAGAATGGGCGCCCTGTCTGCGGAATGGGTGGTTTTTAGCGTGATCCGCCATTGGGGCACCCATTCACGGAATCCGCCAACAGGGTAGTACTTTGTGTGGTAACTTCGGTTGTCATGTCACCACCACAACACCGTCGCCACTCATCAAATTAGTCTGCAAGTCATTATCATCATCTCACCCATCATCACCATCGCTATTGACACTACTACCACCACCACCACCACCACCACCACCACCACCACCACCACCACCACCACTACCACCACCACCCCAAGCGCCACCGCTTATTATACTCACCACCGCCTATTATACTCTACCTACGCTAGCTTAATACTTGCAAAAAAAACCAATCAGCAGAAATTTCTGGTGATGGTGATAAAGTGCAGCTGAAAATTTGTCGATGGTGGATGTCAATAGTAGTGATGATGGCTTGTGGGCTAATTTGTATGAGTGGTGATGGTGTTGGGGTGGTGGGTGGTATTGTGGTGGTGGTGACAACCAAAGTTACCACACCCTGTTGGCGGATCACGCTAAAAACCACCCATTCCGCAACTGGGCACTCCATCCACAGACAGGGTAGTTTCGTCAACGAGGTAGAACATATCTACCTTAAAACCTGTTATTGCTCAGCTATTTCTTGAAAAAAAAATATGTAATCTAGAGAGCGTAACTTCAAAATTTTCTATTAGATCATAATGGCGTTGTATCCTCACCGCCCGGTACAGTATTTTAGAGCGGTGTGTGGCGGGCATCTTAGGGCTAGTCACTAGGGCTAGCCACGAGTAGTCCTCTAGCACTTGTGGGCGAGCTTCACCTGTACTCTTATAGTTCACATGGGTACACTCTATATTCGCTGCGCATCGCGGCGTACCTGCACGCGCGTGGGATTGCGGCCTACAGGTTATGAGCCCTTACGCATTTGATTCATCGCGATAAATCAAATACCGAAGGACAAGTGAATCGTCGACAGCCGGAGGAGATCGAGATCCTCTCTGGAGAGCTTAAGAGGCTAAGGAAAACCTCCCTCATCCCGCCGTTGCAGTCTGCCGGCAGCTGATAGACCTCAGCCCACTCAAGTGCTTTTGATAAACCATGAAGTTGCGGTCCACGTAATGAGAGGTTACTAATTTACCAAAAAGTGGTGCCATACCCACTGGAAGTCGGTATCATCGCCATTGCAAAAGAAAGTTGCCGCTATAAATATCTGAGATTCGGAAGGTGCGAAACCAAGGGTATCTGGATCAAGCAGCCGAACGCGGCGAATGAAAACCGCATATGTGCAGCTAAGGTCTGTGAAAACAAGCCGACGCCGCAAGGATACTTTCGTTTGCTGGAAACTGGGAGTCGATGCACCGATCTAAGATCAACAAAAACTTCGTAGAAAATAGTACTACGCTTGAGAAAGTCTCTTTACGGCTTGAAGATGCTCCCGTGTCTGAGTTGCCTTCCCGCACCACCAACACTGATTGTCATCCTATAGACCAAACCGCTTGAGATAGATCGCAGTAGGTACATGCCTGTAATTCAACTGATGCATTTGGTCGCTATAGACTTTTTGCTCTTCATTGGGATAGGTTGCCGGCTTCCAGTCTTTGCAGCACCGTACCAAGCCCGAGATTATAGGAGAATTGAGTACCGACCAAGCCCGAGGTTATCGAGCCTGAAGCCTGAGAGCAACAGTGGTTGAGTGTTGTCCATCCAGTCTCGTCGTGTTAACATCAAATGCCCGGGCGTGTCGTATAACAGGCGAGTCACGACTAGCCTTTGGCGAGCCCGAATCCCTCAGCCGCCCTGCACATTTCTGTCCGCCAAGGCTGTTCGTCGTTAGTAGAAAGAAATCATCGGATTTGAAAGCTCATCCGAAGAGTTATGCTAGGTAGAGAAGCTTCTGTTGATCGTTTTTTGTACGAAAGGGTGTCTGTCGCGCAGTTTTGGGTTGCAGGGTCCACCGACCGGTAAAAGCGCACCACACCCACTACCTCCTGCAATACCATATGATTAGGCCGAACTTCCAGTGTTGTGAATGGTATAGGATGCAGGTCCTGCTGACTATGTTACAATATGGAAGTTGGGGAGAACCGTGTGCGTGTATTCTATGGTACAGAGAAAAGAGAGAAGGAGAAAAACTCGAGATATATACAGGAGGCATCAGCCCCTGCAGCAGTCACCGTGTATCAGATCTGTAACATATCTCCGGCGCAAGTACACCTGTAACAGACTAGTTGTCTTGCAGTTCGAGTGATCTAGAGTGAATGAGTGATGTTGATTCGAAGTTTTTATAAAGAATTAAATTGGCTGTTTAGTGTGCAAGCTGCACGAACAGAAGTTCAACCAAACAATATGGTATATAGCAGACACCAGACATCTAGTTTGAGAAACACATCAACTTGTCCACGAGCAGAGCCATACCGGACGTGCAATATTCATTCGTCTGGGGCTTAAGAAATATACCATGTTGCCTAACATAAGATGGATGGTTTTCGGGTTGACCGCACGTTGAGGTGCATTATCCATAAGGCTCCATTATGGCACTTGCCATGAGTAGTTGGTCAGTGGGGCATCAACTCCTAGTGTGGTTGCTAGGTCCAAATATCTATGTCATCTGCTGTTGGTTCTCGGTCAATACAGTCTTCCAGAAAGCGCCCACTTCCCGGACGGTTCACTACTTTCAGTGCTGGAACATAACGCGTGGCTGACATCCATTTTAGGTTAGGTAACATGAAATATTTCCGAGCCTTAAGTGATTGGGTTTTGCATGCCCGAGTGGGTGAAGCGGAATGCATGCATTAACGTTAACATTTAATTCTAGAGCTGATATCGATCATTCCGTCTTATACCTACCGTTCAGTAGAATTCGACGGGTGGTAAAATTTGTCCTAGCTTTCTCCCATATGCCCTCAGGTTATTGCGGGAGTGCGGCACAGATGATATGTCGTATTGCAGACTCTGCAGTAGAGAATTGGTAATTTACAGCCAGCAGCCGTCGGAATTCACGTGGTAGGTAGGTAGGCGATCGGGGAATTGGGCTCACAGATAATATCCTTTGCCCCACGTATCGTGTCGTAGCAATGAAACTAGATAACATCTCTCAAACATTGAGCAATCAAAATGACCGCCTCAACCATGTACACCTGATATTTCCCTTAGGTGAAATCTTCAACTCACCATAGATCAATTATGAGAATTCCCAAGTGTACATATCAGCTTCACGGGTGGCCAGCTGGAGGTGATCATTCGATGGAACGCTATGCGGTGGGCGGTTGAAGGTATTTTCGAGTGGTGATCTTCATGGATATGTTCATCTACGCTGAGGAGCCCACCGTCAACGGCTCTGTCGACAGCGTGCTCTAGAACGTCTTCTTTAGCGAATACGCCGCCGCCGCCGCCGGCTGCCAAACCTCTTTCATCTTCAACCGCGAGATATATGCTGGATGCGGCAAAACACTCCTACAGCATGGTACCAGTCTTGAAAAGGTCTCCCCGCCCGGACAACTCGTCCTCGGCACCGACGAAAACATTGGAACTATAGCATGGTTCTCAACAATTGTGCCATCAGCTTCAAGGCCTCAGTTCCTGAGCTAGACGCGCCGGCGGGATCCTTCAAGATTGTTACTTGTGCGTACTTCAACTAAGGTGGCAAGTAGGAGCTTGTGGAGATGTTGATGCTCGTCTGCTGATAAAATCCTGAAAGATCTATACTTTGTAGGGATTGGGAATATGGCATCCCATTACTACGCCACTGCGGGAACTACCGGTACCATCTTCGATGCTACATGTGTGAGTGGAGTGAAGAAGGCTGAGTTCAGTGAGAGCAGTACTGAAGCTAATGCCGTGTACAACGTGGAGTTTATTGTAAGGTATGTAATAGATGAGTCTGCATGGAGTGGGTTTTGCTGTGGTGATATCTGGGTTTTGGGAGTAGCAGTTTCTATTGTTTCTTTGAGCAATGTTAACAATAAGCCACATGTTTTCTGACCCCTTCTCATTGAAAACCGACAAAATCTTAGTTGCTACGCGGTGTTTCTAGATAGATCAGAGCTTTGAACAAAAATCAGCATTATAAATCGTTATAGTACGTACATTGTGCTTATCTGCCAGTCCGAAAACCAAATCATGACATTCTGTCAAATGCTAGGATCTATTTTGAAGTATCCATTCGTATCTACCCGCTTGGTACAGTATAAACCCCACCCCCTATATATTCATCTGGTCAGTATAACAGCGCGAGGCCAGATGGAAGCGTAGTAACAGCGAAGTTCACCTGGAAGTTAGAGATTAGTGGTTAGGGTTGAAAGGTGCCGCTCCAATTGATGTCCTCACGTTGATTGGCTGGTTCTTACTACACTGGATGATCGCCGCTCCAAGAGAAAATGGCAAGAAACCCAAGGAAACTGAACGTGTAGGAGATAGCGGGATAAATCAGCTATAGTCAACCTATGAAGGTGCGGTCAGCTACAAGAAAGAAGAGTCAAAACAACAGCTCAACTACGAGAGCGTTCCTGGTGATGAATTAATTCCACCAGATGGAAGTGATCCCATTATTCAACAACCAAATTTTTTCGGCAATGATATCGGCCGTGGAGCCATGGCTATACTTGATCTTAGTATATCAATTATCAGTGAGGAAGAATAAACACCCAGATGCTTTTATTACCAGGCTGCATTGACCAACCTACACGCCAGTAAAGAGACTTTTTTCAGCCTCAACAAAACTCCAGGAAAGGAGCTATCATCAACGGACCCCTAAATTTTGCGGAGTACTGGCCCTCTTTAAAACAGCCTCACTTCACACGGTGGACGCCGTGCTCCCAAGCTCGAAAACTGACGGGCGTATGTACGGAGGGTTTGCTTTTGCGGGGATATATACGCCTTCATCGAGGTCACGTCCAATCCCACCAATTATCGCGGTTCCAATGAATAGTAGATCAGTAGTCATCCCTTAGACCCACAATCGCGTTCTGGCGGAAGGCAACAGATCACGATATTTCCGAATGCAGCCTAGACGTCTGTAGCGTGGGCAGTTTACTACCACGAGAACTGCAAATAAACTACAGGTACCCCGATGGCTCCGGTCCGTACAGTTCCACCGATTTCTCGACCAGAAAGGGCGCAAAGAATCTGCCTACCAACTACACGTCCATAAACGATCCGTGTGCGGACAAGATTCTTGGCCGGTGAATCCACTTCCCAAGCAAGAAATATCCTGCCGAGCAAGTGATGTACTTGGTGGGTGGGATATACTTGTGGTCAAGAAGTTTACTCGCTCTATCTTCACCACCTTCTCTATGATCAGCCATTATTTCCTTTCCTGTGAACGCTCTTGCTGCTACATGCCCCTTGGTGGAACATACATTCTCGCGATGCTACCAGTTAAGAATTGGATGTGGAGGAGTGGAAATTAGAGTGCCCAGTACAGGCTGAAAATGGGATCTTGAAATCTAAAGGCAATTGTAATTGTCGTGGTACGCCCGCTGGCTCGACATATTGTTAATAATCGTATGGCTATACAGCCCGCTCCGCCACCACCCCACCGACAATGTAAGATTCTCTGCGGCCGGGAGATATCATACTAAGTACCTACCAAAAAGAATATTGTTCGGTGGGGTGAGCAAACTTAAAATACAACATGTTTGAACATGCTGTGCCCTAAGTTATGCATCGTGAAGGAGAAACACTGCAAAAGATGGGCGCGATCGTTGAAAGTTCCGGAGAGTTCCGCATCCAATGCGGCGCCACACCTCTACCGCCACCCTGCGTCATAGAACGTCTAATGTAATTGAGGCGGGATCTTGGAAGTCAAACAACCAGCAACATTATGTATGCACATTTTACACTGTGCTCTGGCAACTGCTCGCAAACTCTTTCATAGCACTAGCGAGATTTTGGAGTCTGGGAATGGGACGATTTAACTACACCGGTAGGGTGAGTCACGAACCCATCAGCTCAGAGCTCCAAGAAGCTAGCCACATAGCCCTGTGTAACCAGCTTCGTACTCAAATAACATCTCACCACCTCCCAACCCTCAAACAACACAACCATGGGCAAACTAACCGCCACCACGCCCTACCCGCAGGCCCCCGTCTACCCCGAACCCGACTTCTCAGGCCCCTCCTCCTCCGCCCCCCTCCTCCTCGACTTCTCAGATCCCCCCCCAAAACCCTCCGACGACGACCTCCCCGCCTACGACGACCCCTCCTACCTCGGCGAAGAGCCCCCCCCATTCACAAAATACTCCCCCACCAAACACCTCCTCACAAACGGCAAGGTAGTCTCTCACGACACACACCTAAACACAGACCCAGAAGCGCTCTTCCAATGGATCCACGACGAGGCCACATCCCCGCCCCGCCCACTACTACACATAAAAGGCACGCACCGCTCCACGCGCTCCAACGGAAAATCCAGCAGCACCGTAACCGACTTCGACCTCTACTTCGACCTCTCATCCTTCCTCCCGCCCACCTGCCAGGTCCTCGCCGTCTCCCCCGCCGAAAAACGCCGCCGCGGATCTCGAAACATGCACACCGCGCACGAAGAAGACGCCAGGAACATCCGTGACTGGTGCGCCGACTACATCCACGCCTCTGCACCGTGGAAGGAGTTCCTGCTCCGCAAGCGCGTGGGCGGCGTGGATCAGGACCTGCTGCGTATCCACGTCGAGAGCATGGTGCGGTCCACGAACTACCGCGGCCACATCCGCGTCGCGTTCCCCGTCGAGAACCGCTCGGTCGTGCTGGCTCCCGATAATTGGGTTTGTCGCGTGCGCTATGGCCACTGGCGCTGGCTGTTCTATCTCTCGTTTTTGTGGCTGCTTACGTGGCCCATGTTGTGGCTTGGGACGCGGCGCTGGGATGTGGTTGATGCGTTGTTTGAGGCCCGCCCGGGCGCGGAAAAGGCCTGGGTTGATCGGTGGGGGTGGGTTATTATGAGGCTGGTTAAGCAGCGGAGAGAGAGTAGTCATGGCGGCGCGTTCACGCCGGAGAATTTGAGGTGGGTTGAGACGCATGAGTTGGCGGTGGAGGCGGAGCGGGAGCAGCGGAGGCGGGAGGCGAGGAGTGGGGCGGGGGTGGTGGTGTGGGTGGGGGGGTTTTTGAGGGGGTTGGGGGAGCTGGGGGATGTTGGGTGTTCTTGGGGCGCGGATGAGTAGTAATGGATGGGTGGTTTTTTTGTTTATACCCCCCGGTTTTGTTTGTTTGTGTGTGAGGTTATGCGGCTTTGAGGTGGTACTCTACTCTGTGATACTTGTTTTTCTTGGGTTGAGGCTGGGTTTGTGTATGGTTTCACCAGTTTGTCTCAAGGATACTGCTGCGCGTAAAGTTGGTTCAATGGCGCTTGAATTCTACCAGAAACCAAACCCGTAAAGACGTTCAGACGTTCAGACGGAGAGAATCAGTACCCTAAACCCTAACCCATGACACAGCAGTGTGCGGTTTCTCTTCAGTAAGGATCACCACCAAAGTTTATCCATACGTCATCCACTCCACACTCACCCTCACCTACTACAACCACACAACATTGGGGCTACATGCTGAGCTCATCTGCACTACACTAAACGGGAGTGGTTAAGCTGCGACAACCAGGAGAGGGTCGTAAACCAGACATCCGACGAAATTCGAAGTCTGCTATCGATCGCGGACACGAACACTAGCAACACTCGGGGTTTCACTCAAGTAGCAATAAAAAATCAAGTGTCATCGCCTCTTTCGCAGGACGAACAAAGACATTGATCCCGCCGGATCTACAGGTATCCACTTTGGCACAACACCGGGGGGATTAGCAGGAGGGCACTCAACAGGGGGAATTCCTACTGACACTCCACCCTTGACTCCTGTCGCCTTCGACTCGACTTTGATACGCCAGGTTCTCAGGCGTCGGTGGGTACAACTTGCTTGTGCGAGAGCTTGTCAGCTCCAGCGTGGGGAGGGGAAGGGTGCGATGGTTGAAGGTCGGTTGGAAGAGAGGGGAGTACGATGTCAACTATGCTGCAAAGTGGGGTTTGGCAGGCTGGAGAGGGGAGAATGCCGTTTGTCGAAAGAGAGGGGAATGCTGGGAATCATACAGCTAAGTGGTGATAGTTGGGGGTTTCGGCAGGCTGGGTGAGGGGAATGCCGTTTGTCGGAAGAGGGGAATGCTGGGAATCATGCAGCGTCGACTATACAGCAAAGTGGCGATAGTTGGGGTTGGGAAGAGGGGAATGCCGTTTGTTGGAAGAGAGAGAGAATTCCAGAAACATAGTCAGAAAAAGGGAGATACTAGAGACATACAGCAGCAGCAAAGTGGAGGTAGTCGGGGTTTCGGGAAGCGGGAGATAGGGGAATCCGGCATCAACTCCACACGGACGCAGCAATTGGAGAAGCCTCGGCAACCGGGAGCTTGCACGCTGTACGTGAGACTGGGGTACGAGTGCCGGCATGATGATGGGAGCTTAATCTACCGAAGGAGGCGGAGCAGAATCGGGGCGTCGAGGGGATGAATACAATACTATACAATACCACCGGCCATATTTCAAATACGGAGATCGAGGACCTTTTGTTACCGGAGAGTTCGGCGAAAAAGTCTCGACCAATAGAGCTGATAATTTCGAACTCGGGAAATCGAAAGAAGAAAAGAAAAGGCTGAATTTGCGGGAAAAGAAGGAAATAAAAGGCTGAATGGCAATAAATTACTTAAGTAGGTTTGAGATGCGGTTGTGCACAACGAACTCTTTTTTTCACATGTTAAAGATTTATCTCGTATCTTCAGCCAAAGACTTCAGCTATATATTTAAAAGTGCAATTTATCGAACCATCTACCCCTTGATAACTACTGCTTACGATTAATTGCTTTTAATATTTCAGTGTTAACTGATCTACGTAGGATTTAATATGGAGATACGGAGGAACCGAAAACCCTTTATTTTCACCTACGAGATCGCGAACATGAAGCTGTACGATCACAAACTTGTTTGACGAAAGAGGAATTCATCTGCACCACGCAAGATAGAGTAGCTCATGCGTCTATTGGGCCCTTACATATAGGAATTAGTGTTGCTTTCTGTTCACAGATCCTCTCATTTACCACGTATGAAACACGCTATTACTCCTTGTACCACCAACACTGGGCGACGTGGAAGCCTAATCGAACAGCTGTTGAAGCCTTGTACCGCGGAGGAATAGCCTTGTTTCAACTGCAAGTCTGTGTGGGACGATAAGGTTCGGGAGCGTATCACGCACAGGAACCGGTAGATCCTCCGCAATTCGCGGGTCGGAAGGTGTCGAAGCTGATAGGGCGGCAGGTGTCACGGGAGCAGGCGGAGCCTTTCTAGAAGCTGCGTGTCGCCAAACAAAGCTGTCGCCTCAAAGATGTTTGCGGAGTTTTCGCGATATCTTCTATGAGGGATATACCTTTCCAATCAAGCAATCTACGACAGATGCAGCCCTAGATATATAAATATCCAATTTAATATTGATATTGCAAATCGTCGCCACCAAGTTCTGGGAACTCAAGCGAAAAAAAATGAAGCCGATCTCAGAAGAAAGAAAGTAATTGTCATCTCAAAGACTTGGACAATTGGTAATGTTTTGTTCATCTATGAGTGACGCGCGACGATAGATTTGATTCGAGACACGACCGAGCGAGGATATTTTCCAAAGTCCGAGGGTTTCGTGATCAGTGCCTACTTGTCAGGTGAATGACGCCGGATATTACGGAGTTGCAAAACTGAAGCAGTGACGTTTCTATAGAGTAGAGTGTGATATTTTTTTACACGTCGTGGACGGAGACTGCAACACGTTGCATTGCGCTTTGATGCACATCGTGCGATGGTAACGATGGCTGATTCTCACCGCTGCAACTAGCCACCTGTTTATCGCCAATTGAAAGTTGGATTTGAGATATTTCACCTTAATTCCCCTGATAAGCGAATATATTGTGCGAAGCGAAAAATTCGGTTGTGTTGGTGATAGGTACCGCGTGCTATAGCGAGGAGAGGATCAAGGCGAATTATTGTCCTTGTTGGTTGCTGCAGTTTCGAGGAGGGCGGGGGCGGGGTTGTTAGTGAAGTGTGCGTTGGTCGTAGCGCCTGACTTTTTCAGGTCATGGCCGCTAGATCATCTCAGCAACTCCCATTCAGACGACGCTGCAGACTAATGCTCGAGTGGAAGCTCTTACCGCTGAATTCACATCATCTAGCCTCATTTCCAGCATCGCACCCATTGGACAAACGGTGGCTGGCGCGCCAATTGGAATCCAAAACGAAAAAGAACATCCTTACATGAACAGCTGTTCGTTCACTGCCACCTATCAGTTTCATCTTCCGCCACCTCTCTTTGGGATGTGTTTAGTTTAACCTGATTTTCACGGTTGTAAGAAGGCGATCGAGAATGGGAACAACGCATGCAGCGCTAATGCCGGCGACGGAAAATCTACATGGGGCAATGAATTGTTAGTTACAGGAAGCGGGTCACTACTACGATTCGACACGTAGGTATCCGTCTATCAAGCGGCCTGACACGCAAAGACTGACGGCCCCAAGCAGGTTCCTGATAGCAAACGGAAACAGAATATAAGACCGCCGATATTCCACCTCTGCTTCCCTTTCTCCTCAGCAAACACAATCACACAACAGCTTCAGCAGTCTTCCAACCTTGACAACAATCGTCTTCTCCAAACAAACAACTGCCTTTTTCCAAACAATCAACCACCCCCCACTTCAAACATGTTGTAAGTTATTTATCAACTTAAAGAATTATCACCGAAAAAACATCATACTAATATATCCAACCTCAGTCACTCCAGCGGCGGCTATGACAACGAGGACCGTGCCGACGGCCCCCCCAGAAACGTTCTCAGCAACGAAACCATCCGCCAAGCGCTCGCCCGCGCCAACTCCGCCTCTTCTGGCAAGCCGATGACCTCCCCATCCCGCACCAACTCGGCCTACTCCAACCAATCCTCGCACTCCCACCGCAGCTCCAGCTCCTCATCCAAGCGCACACCCAAGCACAAGAACTGTGACTGCATGGACTGCATCGATCTTGCCTACCGCGATAGCCACGGCACCACCCGCAGGGACAAGAATGGCGACACGATTACCGAGTTCAACGGCAGCGAAGGTGCTCGCGTGCACTGCCACGTCCAGCCAGGTCTTTTCGATGAAGAGGAGGATCGACCAAGCGCCCCCCGCCGCACTAGCACTAGCAGTTCCTCTCGCAGCTCTAAGAGCTCTAAGAGCGGATCCCGCCGCGACTCTTCTCAGCGCACTTACAGCAAGAATAAGGATGGTGATTTGATCGAGGAGTGGAACGGCAGTGCTGCTCCCGGCATCCGCACACATATCGACCGCAGCGACCCTCAGTTCCGTGATCTCAAGGATGATGAACATCACTAGATAGAGATTGTTGGGCGAATGGTGATGGGTGGCTTTCTTTGTTTCTAATGCATGGCAATGGGTTGGATGGGATTTTGTTCTGGTTTGCGAAGATTTCTTTTTTTTTGACTTTTTTTGAGATATATCATACATTACAATACAATGGAGTTTTTATCGAATTCTTTGAGGATTTGCTGCGCGATATTCTACGTGCATGACCTCCAGTGAACTGAAAAAGAAACTAGACTTCGAGCAAAAAAAGGAAACATGTGGGTTGCGAGTCTTGATTTATTGATAGTAAGCCTGACTGATACATAAGGTTCTAACTCAAAAATATCAGTGAGCACTTTTTGCCAGAGCGCAAAAGAAATGATTTCGCCCAGGCTCGATCTGGGGACCTTTTGTGTCCAGCTTCTAATAGAAACTGTTAGACAAATGTGATAACCAACTACACCACGAAACCGTTAGTGCAGAAGGATGGAACGTCCTATCCAAACTCGCCACAGCAACAAGGTCTCCACAACTTCAAAAACACTCTCACCAACCAAACTACCTTAACATGCGAAAGAGGGGTCTATCGAAACCACGGAGTTTCGCAATTAAATAGTTACTTACTCTGTTGTACACATACACCCCGTGAAACTGTTCTATACAAAATGGAAAAGAAAACACAAGCTTATACTATGCCGCCCACGACCGCAGAAAGGTTTGTCCTGATCTCCCATCTCCTTTTCTTGCGCTGAGGAATATTCTCCACGATCCAATGCCTCCGACGAAAGAACCACCTCCAGTTACTTACTCCTCGCGTTGGTACTGAACCTTATCATAGCTGTGGCCAATAGAACGTTCGAACAAAAGTAGTACACTTCCGCACATCCCCCTTGACCAGCGCCCAGACGGCCACTAAATGTTCGACGGTATCGGACTGCATGGTTTCGTTTGGAGCAAAATAAAGGTCGATGCTGCTAGTGGTGATCGTAAGAGCTACCGCGGCGGCCGAGTGTCTAGCTTTAGTGCAAAGAGCCGCGAGCGCATCGAAGGCGTGGTTGAGACGGTGAGTGGTATCTGGAGGGTGAAATGGATCGGCGGCTGAAGAATGAGCCTTGAAGGCGGTACTGGCGTCTGGGTGACAGTCCATAATGCTCGTTTACGTGGAGCCAGAGTTGAGGGCGGTCTGGCAGAGCGACCTGAAAATCTGAAAAACTTAATAAAAGGTGCGTTCAAGAGGCCATCCCAGAATCTAGGGTATTGCAGGATAAGGTTTTTGTTCCCGTGCGTATTTTAGTTAGGCCTCACTACCAAACTTCTTTTCACGGTGGAATATGGTTCTCTGCGGCCGGGTTTGGATTCAACACACTATACTATTTAGTTCTTAGTGCAGACGCTGGCGGGACGCTGAATATAAAAAGCGACTTTACAAGCCTGCGCTCAGTCACCGCCTTACTAGGGAAGTGCCGGATCTGGGATAGTCAATTTAGAAAGCCACTTTGCGCCAGTTAGCTCTCTTTTATTGTTGGAGAGCTATCTACACTATCACTACAGTTTCTATTATAATCTCGCCACATTACTGACAGTTGATCATAGCCAATTTGTCAATCTTTCTAGGTTTTCTTTACTTATTTTTGTTATGATATGGGGAGAACTGTGGGACTGATTTGAGTGCGGTTATCACGTGGGTTGGCGCGGCGGAGCCGCATGCAACTTTAGTTCTTGTGTACGTGTTATTTAGACTTAGGGAAGTCAAGTTCAGTTCGGTCAAGAGAGATTCAGCACAACAGACCCGTCACAACAAGAACCACGTGTATAGATTATGGTACAGAGAAGAGAGAAGGAAAGGACCCGAGACATACACAAGAAACTGGTGGCGGCTATTGCACGGCCTTTGTCACTCTTAGCATGAGCCGACTTGGAAGTTGGAATATGTACACATCATACGCCCAAATTCGATGGGAATTGAACTGCAAATTCCGCATTCCGCAGGAATAACTGGGTCGGAGATCTGCTCTCCCCAAGATTTGGTTGTTTACCATGGCCGAAGGAAAGATGGTTGAAAATGTCAACACCTTGGCTGTGAAATATCGTAAGATTCCATCAAAGTGCTGAAGATAAGGTTCACGCCAATAGGCTCGGATCGATAGACGTCATGATTTCGGCTACCTGCCACTCCGCTAGTCTGTGCAGCCAGGTGCACTCATCTCCACACTCCCAATTGCACTCGTCTCCACAGCCTCAAGAGTGTCCACGCTCCAAAAACACAAAATTGACTGCCAATCAAGAACGTTCCAGCGAATTCACTATCTGAGAGCGCGATCATTTAGAGCGCTTCAAGTAGATCATTTGACGTCAACAAGTGTCTCAACAGAGGAATATTCATGGAGTTGGCATGGGTGGATGGTGGAGTTGATGGAATCTCCCTAATAACTATCCCCACCCCATGTCAACTCCATCAATTGCAGTCTGATTAAGACACTTGTTCAATGTCAAATGATCTACTCGATGCGTTCTAATTTGTCGGGCCATTAGATGGTGAATCCGCTGCGCCATTCTCGAGCACCGACCAATTTTGCATTTTTGGAGCGGGGTCAATGTCCTGCATGTCCACCTCCATAGAATTTCCGGCAAGCTCCATCCAATTGGTCACTTTATCAAAATTCGCTTGTTTCACAGCAGCCGCTTCTTTTTCAACAATTGCTCGTCCGCCAGGCGTCTTATCCAGTCCAGTGAGAATCACCCACTGCACCGGCGTATACACATCATCCGCCATGAGTTCGTCATCGGTGTCGTCACAATCGTCGCAAGAGCCTGGAGGTGTAGACGGCCGCGTGGGTGCCTTTTTGGAGAGGCAGCGGTTGTTGACATGAGGAATATTATTATTCCGAGTACTGATGACAGAGGCCCAGGTGGTAGAGAGGGTTGGTAATTGCACGTGGTTGATGATGGTGGGACGTTGATTCAGTGGAGTGCAGTATTGAATCAGTTTCCGGATAGGAGACGTATCAAAGAGGTGGGTGGTTGAACAAGCGCCACTAAGCCCCAGTTAGCAGCGGGTAACAGAACGAACGGAGCTATGGTAGACCGAACTCGGAATTTACCAGGATATTTGACTTCAACACGCTTCAGGATAAGCCAGCTCTTGTGAGTGTTTTTCCATCCAAGATCCATGGGGGTACCGAAACCAGCCGGCGGATTTGGGCTCCATTCCGACGCGACACCGGCGGAATCCATGATGATGGCAGGAATTGGGATGTGCATCACACGAAAGTCTTCATCCTGTGCCGCAAACCAATGTTCTAGATCCCATTTGTCTGCAGGGATGCCTTCTTGGGGAGCCGAAAACGAAGTAATGAAGAAGCAGATAAAGTCAAGAGAGTCTATAGACACCACCGCCGAGCCGAGGACTAAGCACAAGTGCCACGGCGGACGGCCGTAGGACGAGGCATAGGCAGACGGAGCAAGGCTGCCGGTGAGAGAGCTGTAAGGTAGAAGCCAAGCCGTAGCAGAGTTGAACGATAGAGAACGGTGGGGGCTGGAAGATGTCGACTTCGAACTTATGAGATGCGAAGTTCGACATGCTGATGTCGTATTAAGACATACACCGCCTAATACAGTTAGCGGCATTAATTACCGTATATGATAGGTAGTATGCCCAAAATAGGGCTGTCTTACACCTGGGCAAGATTTTTAATTTCCAAAAAATTACTATAATTGGTGATAATATTGGCGCTAACCGTATTGGACGGTGTACCTCTTAAGTGAGTTATTACGGTATCTAGATGCGAGTGAGTAATGCGGGGTGTCGAAGAGGGGTGTGGGAGAGTGAAGAAGTGATGTGGGTGAGATGGGTTGTTGGGAGGTGTCTGTTATGCTCACGAACTGAGTGAAGATGAAGAGATGTCAATAAGTTATAAGAGAAGACGGCGCCGCTAAGACGCTAGCGGCTTTGACGAATCAGCGCTAACCGTACTACAACGCTCAATTAACATTACACTACTCTAACAAATTTCGGGTGCTTCTCGGAGCCTTGGCGAAGCTCTTGTACTGTAAGTCGCTTCGCCTTACTTCTGGTATACTACGACTAGTTTTAAGGTTTGTCTTTTCTGTGGTTAACTTCTCGTTGACCAACGGCGGCACCGATCCTCGACAGCGACGTCAAACGAGCCTTGAAGATGGTTTCGGCGATCGCTCTGCTTGCCGCGAATCGACCCACTTGGCAATCCGTCTCTGCAGCTAGCATTGAATTCCAACGCGGAGAGACGGGTTCAAGTCCTGTGCTTGTTTGGAGGATCGCCCAGAACGGTCGTGTCGAAGAGGAAACCATCAGAGGCTTGAATGAAATTCTTGCCGAAATTACTTCGTTTGTGGCAAGCAGCGATGGAAATAAGTGGCGTTGTATGTTTTTATTTGTGTCCCGATGGTTGTTTACATGAGGTAATACACCCGTATTAGCACTGTCCAGAAGGTCCAAAGAACAGACCAAAGAACAGCAGTTTATGATTATAAACTTCCTCGACGAGAGGCTTTTGATCAAGATTACCGCTTTCAATGCGGTCAAGATCTCCGCCATTGTTGGCGCGACCTTTCCGAGACTGTTGGGAAAAAAATTGAAGCTCTGGATCCTGTTACAGCATCTAAGTTTCGGGAAGAGATCAACAATATGCTCAGTTTTTCGAGCGCCTTACGACCGTTAAGGAGCCGAAAAGAGGTTTTTGACCATGAAATATTTGATTTTTGCGAGCATGTCTTTTCTGCTCAGCGATGCTACCGACGAATTCGAACAAGCATAGCCCTTGGTTGTATCGAGTAGGTTGTCAGGAACTGTGACGCGATTGTCGGAAACCGGCTACAGCCAGATGCGTCACGGAGAAGACACTGTGACAATGCTGCCGGGAGAGAATTTCGTTCATAATGACGCGGAAGCGAATGACAATATCGACGAACTGTTGCGATCATCCTAGAGGGAAGTCTAATTGTTTGATATTCAGAGTCTTGAACAAGCTCGCCCGTTATCATAACGCTGGGGTTTCGATAACCAGAGCCTTGCTTTGCATGTCGTGCCACACTCCGGCTGAAATTCAAATCCTGACAACCGACTTGGCTATAACTGCTGGCCCCGCACCAGCTTCCGCCGTCGGAGTTCATAAAGATGGTGCCAGTTCGCTCCTTCAGCATCTCAACATGCCCCCTCCTTCATGAACAGTCGCAACAACGCTTATACTCCAAATAGAACGAGCTCGTAGCAAGTCAGGTTTACGTCCACGGCGAGTTGTAATCAGCGATGTATTACATTGCAAATGAAGAACGTCACCCCCTTTATAGGATTTTGGGGATACCAAAAAAGACATGTTTGTCTTGTGAGAAGTATCTAAAGTATTTCTCCCTCCCTCATAGTGCCCAGTACTGATTTTGACAGGTTACTTCAGAAAACGGAAGACGACAAATATTCTCGCTACACGGTTGAAAAGGTCGGTTCTGCCATACTATCTTTTAGACTAGATCTCATCAAAAGCCTTACAATTCATAGCGTCTCCCATCCCTCTCACCAAGGCCAACAATCGGGCCCTAGAGCGCGTCCGGGTGGTCCAGTGTTCCCAAGCGGTCAGTCCGGTCAGATATGGCCTTCGAATGGGCTGGTCTACACCAAGGGCGGCTTTGAAAACCTTCATCTGACCGGTCTACAGATTTGTGAATCATAATCTGGCTGGACTATAGATATTTACAGGTGACACATGATGCAATAAGAAATTCGTTCAATTACACCTAAAGCTACAAACGCAGAGAAAAAGTAAAGCCCTTCTCTCACACCTTCTCCTACTCTGTACCCACCTATTCCACCGCTCTACCGGGTTGTTAAAAATTCATTACCACTCAGCACCGAAATCTTAAGGCTTATATACTACTGTATTTCCACTCTTTCTTCATAGATACTAGTAGATAGTCATAGATATCTACTATATGCACTCTACACGCCAAGTATCTGTGGTTATCCACCGCTTATCTTCTAAGCGCCAGGCATCTGTTGATATCTATAGATATCTACTAGCATCGGTGGCGGCTTTGCCGCCCCCAGGATTCGAAACGTTGAGCATGGTGGACTTGTTATGATATCAGGCAGATCACCTAGACTTCTGCTGTGTGTCCACCACTGTGTATCTTGATTTGGTGCTGCTGTGTATCTGCCGCTGTGTATCTACCGCTGTGTATCCGCCGTTGTGTATCTGCCACTGTGTATCTGCCACTGTGTCTACTGTGTTGTATATCCACTACTGTATCTGCTGCTGTTCATCTACCACTGTGTATCCGCTGCTGTGTATCCGCTGCTGTGTATCTGCTGCCGTGTATCTGCCACTGTGTTTGCTGTGTTGTATATCTGCCATTGATTTTGCCGTTGTATATCTACCGCTGTGTATCGGCCCCTGTGTATCGGCCCCTGTGAATGTGCCGCTGTGGATCTGCTGCTGTTTATCTGCCACTGTGTATCTGCCACTGTATCTACCGTGTTGTATATCCGCCACTGTATCTGCTACTGTATATCAACCACTGCGTCTGCTGTGTTGTATATCCACTGCTGTATCTGCTGCTGTATTGTTGAGAGTGATCAAGTACAAAGAGAGATTGAATTATCTATCGTACAAAAGTGATTGTCTACCGAACTATTTAATGGTAGAATCCATGCCTTTATATATCTAAGAAATTTGAAGTTTGTTTGTTTGTAATCATTTTGCATTCGGCCGCGTAGCGGCCATGGCATTTAAGATACAAGAACCCCCACCAGACCCTATAGCCGCTTCCGCGCAAATTGAAACTCTAAAGACCCCCGGAAACTGACAAAACCCGAAGCCCCGAAATTAAAATCCACATGGCAAAGTCGCTGCCAAAGCCCAGCAAAAATCCTGCACTCTCCCCTATAACTTCTTGATTTCTCGGTGTTCCCCACTTAAGAGTAACCGGCCAAAGGTGGGTGCTGCTCCGAATGCCAGACGCAGCCGAATTCCCATCCTCCATCAATGGGCATAGCTTCCCAAAGACTTGCAATTAGTGCTTGACCCCCATTCCTTAAACCCTACTAATCCCGATTAGTCGCCGCCATTTAATAATCCTCGCCAGCGCCACCCGCAGGGTTTCATATGAAGTTATCGCAGTGGAATACCCCAACCGGCCGAAAAGCCAGCAGGTTCGTGGGTCCGGAAAAGAGAACTCCCTAGAACATTCATGTCGCGTTGTTCATCATAGGGCTAACAGGTCGGGGGGGCGGATGGTGATGTTATCGTGAGGTCTGGTCTCTCAGAATTCTCTTCACTGAGCCCGGTTTGTCGTTAAATACTGGCGTAAAACTTTCGAAAGAAGGCGAGTGGCCCTAGAAGAGGGACTACCGATCGACGTCGATGCTGAGTGGATTTGATAACGAGGTACACTCTGTTTTCGACCTGGTAACGTACTGGCAGAGCGGACACACACAGGGAAAGTCGTGATGAAGCCAAAGTAAAACCCCGCTTTGCCCCGCGAGGGGAAAAGCTTGGCAAAACCAGGCGGAGAGGGTGGTTGTCGGAGGTGTGTGTAAGATATTTGAAGTTCGCTGGAGATAGTAGAGTGGCGCCAGCAGTGGCGAATGGCGGGTGGCGAGTGAAAATTTGTGAATGAGTTTACACAAATGACTCAGTGCATTAGCAAGCACTCTCCAATCCTTTCTAGCAGCTTCGATGGCATTCTAAAAACTTGTAGGTCTTCGGGATAAATCCTGAGTCAACATGTGGATATCCGCCACTGTATATCTGCCACTACCACTGCCACACGCGCCACGTGGCAAGTTCACCTGACCAATGAGAATGCTTCGAGCAGACAAACCAAGTGTATAACTATTAGATAGATACTTAGGCTTTTCAAGCATTGGCCGGGCCGGTCTATGCCAAGGGCGGCTCTCTCAGAGGCAACCAGGTCTGACCAGTCTACGAATCTATAGATGACCAGGCGGCCGATCTGACCGCTTGGGAACACTGGGGCGGTTGGGGAAGACGTCACTAAGATGTTGGGCGACAAAGCTCGAGAGGCCTTGATAGACTGTTATTTGCTCTCGGACAACTAGTTAGTCCTCTGGACATTCGGAGGACGTTGTCAATGCTAGTGAAACGAAGGTCTGGTTCAGAGACCAGATGGTGAAGCTTTTGCGGCCAAAATAATCATAGCAATGCGTCTGTTGGTTGTATCATGAGTTTGTCGAGGTGCCTAGCGTTTTAGACTAAGATTGCGTATTCTTTGTTTTGTAATAGTATTTGGCCTGTTGTTGTTGACAGTGAAAAGGCCACATTATTAAAGAGGAACCTGCAGCCATGCAAAGGTACGTCATATGTTGAGCGTGTCTGCGCGTTTAGAATTGAAGTTATGTACTTAGGCGGTCAAAAAGTACAGTTAGTAGACAAAAGTATTGGTGATCCCTGCAAACCACACCAAAAATAGCCGAAAATTGTAAATTTCAAGCAACTTAATGAGACTCTTAGATATTGTCAATTTGTTTAGAAAATTTGTAGAAATTGCTCAAGCTATTGAATAATCAATAGCCCAAGTTTGAGCAACATTTAATTATGTTGTGGTTGTGAAGAAGAAGTGCAAAATAAGGGGTATACTCAAATTTGTCAGAACTGTTTACTAAATGGCCCAATTTGCAGGAGTCTTGCCAAACCAAGGTGTATGCTTCAATAAAACTACTATACATCAACTATATGTTGATGAAAATTTTCCAAACTCCAGTAACATTCGCTTTAGATGACCAAGATGCTGTCAGGAAGTGCTTTAGTGAATCAAATAAATCTGGGTGTTGCAGAGGCCGCTTGAAAATGCTCATTTTTGGCCATTTTTGGCTAGGTTTGCAGGGATCACCAATACTTTTGTGTATTGACACCCACTTTCTTGGCAAATACTTCTCTTATACTCGCAACAACTATATTACTACCAACGAAAATGTTTCAATACTTTAACTGCAATCTATTGTTTGAGATTTTAGGTAGAGAAGATATAGAAGAATTCATCTCTTCCTGAGAGATCACAGAGTTTTTTTAGTAGCATGTTACTCAGTTGTGTCAATACTTTTTGACCGCCTAAGTACACGTTGAGACTTTCGGAGGCTTGTTCTTCCTATGTACTTTACAACAGTACCGGAATTTCATTATAGAGCAACTTATATATACCAGTACGGGTAATCTAACCTCTCCTATCAAACTCGGTGGTTTTACTGTCGCTGCAGCTGCCCTAGTCTATGACACGTATTTAGTTCTACTGGCGTAGTCACCTACTACTACTCATCGAAAAATCAAGTATGGGGACACCTACCTTGGATTATGATAGGGCTAAGATTTCTGGTGTCCCCAAACTTGATTTTTCGATGAGTAGTAGTATAGATAATCTTGGGACAAAGGCAGTCGATTTTGAAGGGTCTTTGGTGAGTTAGGTAGAGAATCATCAATACGCAATGCTATCAGATAGTGAGAGAAGTCATTATGGAATGGCGCGGCTGTGTATCCATTAAGATGACTTTAGGAGGCATTATTAGCCATTGAACTTTGATGAGTCGTTGAGTGATTCATGTCAAGTAAACCCTATGCGCAAACCGGGCAAACGGCGGCTCCCTGCACCTTCCGCCGTAATCAAGTCATTGAGTTTTGTTCCAATCACGAAATGAATATCGTAAATCTGAAGCTTGCACGCAATTCTACGCCTAAAACTACGCAATTCACTTATATTTCGTGTCATGATCGGACCAAAACTCAAAGGCTTAAATGCGGCGGAAAATTTTGATGGTTTGGCGACAGGGGTATCAAATCCGGTTTGGAACCGTTTTGGAACTGTTTTGGAACCGTTGAGATCACTACATCAGACACTTTGCAGCAGCTATTTTAAAAAGGGGTATAGCAAGCACAGTTTGTATACAAATTAAAGAGTATAGTAGTTAGTATTTCCGCCTGTCATCATTGGTAGCCGTACCCTGGAGCCAGAATTGATCCGCGCGAAGTGGCTGTCAGAAATGACTGTGCGAAGTCATGGCTCTAGGATCTCGGTACTGACTGATGGCTGTGACAGTCGGCCATGGTCAATGCGCGTGTAATAACACAGTGCAATTTGTTGTGACAACCTATTGACAGGTCTTGGGCGATTGTTGGAGCTTGATGGAAGCTCAATACCATACCACCAGACTGTCTTCTGCAAAATCCCTCTAAATAATGTGATTTTAGAATCAAATTGCAGCTAGGAACCTATGAAAGCACACTGCACAATAAAAAACCAAACAAACGAAGTTGCATCACGCACCCCATTTCGCCTTCCCTCCCAAGCTCTTCTTTGCGCTATCTAGCAATGCCGCATACTCCCCCTTATCCACCACCACCACCACCCCGCAGAAATTACAGACCAAATGGTCGTTCCTCACTACATGGAGGGCAGCGCCTTGGACGTTTTCTGTGTACTCCGGGCGGTTGACGCATGCCTTACATGAGGGCAGTGAGAGCGCTGAGGATAAAGTAACTGTGATTGCGGGCACTGGAGTTGTGGTTTCGGCCTTTAGCTGCTTAGGGTCGAGAAGGACGATGGTGGGAGAGGGTTCCATTCTAAGGGTACTTTTGATTTATGGTGATCAAAGGGGAGAAGAGAAGGTATTTAAAGGGGCGGGAGGTGAACCAGAAACAACTGAGAGACAAAGGGATTGCAAATTGAAAGCATTGATGAAAGAAAACAACGACAAAGACAGCACCGTCGCTGTGGGTTTTGCGGGGCCACCGCACTACTCTAGGCATGCCGAGACTGCATACCCTTATTCCAAGACTCAACACAAATTTCGGACTCGGAAGACCAAAACCACCCCACGATAACTCCTCCCCAATCAAGACGGCGGCCTAATCCCGAGCAGCTCCACCGCCTCCGCCCATCCCATCAACGTTGCCCTCCTCAGCATCTTTTCCTCCAAACACCTCCTCGCAATAATAGCCATCAACGGGTCCCAATGCTCAGCATGAAACCTCCTCTTCATGATCTGAATTTCTTCCAGCCGAATGATCCGCGCGCCGCCACACATCATGTCCCAATCCGTCGCGAAATACGCCAGGTTCCAGGCGTAGTCATGCGAGAGGTGCAGCAGGAACCTGATGCACGTCAGGAGATCTTCATCGACAACGTACTTCTGCACTATCTCGATGAATAAGGATAGATCCTTAAGCGCGGAAAGCTCTATGACTGCGACTAGAGATGGGTTAGTGCGCGTGGCAGAAGGGGGAGAGATGGAGGCAGACCGGTTACGGGGGAGGTCATGGTGAGAGATGGTGTTGATAGTAGTGTCCAGTGTTGGGAACTTGGAGGGAGTTTTTATACTGGGGGGCATGGGGTCAATTTCAATGGCGGAAGGTGCCAATGTTAAGAGGTATAGGTAGATATCACTCGATCTTGGTGCTTGAGCCTACACAAGGGGCTAAAGAAACCAGGCACAGTTGCAACTTATCAACATCCTAAATTGCCCCTGTTCTCGACTTTACGTCATACTTATCTTGTGCTAGGATCCTGACTCTTCTAGATCGAATCACTGCTAAAAGCCGCAACAAGGTCACCACACACTATGTGGCTGAAAACAATGCTATGAGCTGTAGTTTATCCCTGAATGAAAATGCGCATGATCTCTCGCTGATTTAAAGCTCCGATCCTAAGAAAAAGTGATTGGTGTTACAACAAGATCATTCAGGAAGCCTTGTGCGTGTGTGTAGACTATGATACAGAGAGCGAGATATAGTACAAGAATTTGGAAAACATATCAATGTATAGTATGGTAAGTGGGTGCAATGGAGATAGAATGGACATCCAATATATGTCACGAATGGTTTGGGAGGGAAAATACCGAGTGATTATCTATGATTACCAGCCCCTGGTACACTTTTGCAGAATCTGCAAACAATACTGTACCGGAAACGGTAATTAGTAATCAAGGTTCAGTTCGTTATTTTCGCGATCATAATCACGCCCAGTTCGAAAGGATTCTTCTATAATCCGGAAGAGTGATCGATAGTAATCAGTACCCAAACAACGCATATCGAAATCGTGCTGACAAGTGTGGAACCTGTTTATTGGACTTATTTTCATACATAATAACTGTAAAACAGGCACAAACGTTCGGTTTCAGTTCACGGCGCTCTCACATCCACTTCCATGCTTGTTGAAATATTCCGAAATGTAACCTCGCCTAGTTCGAAGAAAAATTGCGTAATCACAAGGCCCCATTTAGATCATTAAGCCCGGTATAGTATATTTCGTTTCCTTGCTCAAGTTTTCGTTTGAGAAGGGTAGAACTTTGTGCCCCGAATACAATATCCAGGCTAGTACTCTTAAGTGTCCTACATCCAATTATCACTCGCCTATGGGCTACGCACGTTATACTAACACGAGAAATGCGGGGTTTTAAGCTTAAGCTAGCTTCTAGTTCTGCAAGATGACGTTCAAGCTGTGAGCTTGCTAGTTAGCCAGACTTTTAAGCCCTACAAAGTTGCTCTGGTGGTGCATAGATGGGTGGCAATTATGCGCCGAAGCGGGAATCTAGCCGCGTTGCTTGTAGCTGATATACATAGAGTAGTTAACAGGTGAGACCACGCTGTATCGGCTACAGCCGATGTTCTACAAGTCTGAAACAAATCACTCAAGGCATTGGGTGCCAATGGTAGGTACATAAGTTCACTATGGGCTTGACTGGCTCCGACTAGTGAAAGTCTCCGCATATGCACATAACCTTCAAGAATCATGCCATGTGCAGAGATGAGTTGTTTGGGTCCGCTGTGCCGGGTTGATGCCAATTTTTAGACAAAAGAGGTGTTATTATACGTATTATAGTGTTTAATTGCTACGACTGTGGGGTTTGTTTTGAAAAGCCAGACTTCACAACTCAGAATTACTAACACCAAACCTCACAAAATCCATAAAGCAATGGCAACCGGGAATGGTGAATTTTATCCTGAGTATCACAATCACGCCACATGCTAGCATTGTGCAAATACGAGAGATTTGCGGATGAGACCTCCGTTATGCAAAACAGTTGTACATATTTCTTATGCGTATGTACATCATGTACGTGACAGCTGTATGTGCATACTCGTACAGTCAGCGTGGACTTTCTCTGTGCGAACCTCTGACAGACCATGTACGGGGAGACGTGTATATGCATTGTACGTAATCCAGTCTGGTTCTTGGTGGGTCTTTGATGTAACATAAACTGTTCTCACCGTGGAACTGGGACAGTTTATAATAAGTATCAACTCAAGATGCGCTGGCATGAGTAGTGGGGCATCGAAACAATATGCAGGTTCAGCCCTACGGCACATTGCATGCGTGGAGGAAGTGAACGTATGTACCCCAGAGTTTCTCTTCTCTAAGATTCGATACCTATCTACCGTACCTGTGCGTTCTTGGTCCAGCTAGTTGTTAGTTGATCCAGCGGTACAAAAACATATGCGGGAGCACGCATCAGGCTGTTGCAACCGTCATATCAACCCACAACGGTCTATATACAGCTTCCATGCCAGCCCAACACCTACGTTTGTTACGTACACCAAGCCCACATGTAAGGGTATATTTACTAAATACCTACTGCAGCCGCAGCCCCACATGGGCAATGGAACGAGCTAGCGAGATCAACTCACCCACCCTGCGTGGCCTCAATGGAAATGCGGGGTGCAGAACCAAGAATTGCACCGCAACTCGGAATATCAAGCCGAGCACCCTGCGTCGCCTCGCCCCACACCGATCACGTAAAGAGGCATCTGCCTGCACTGCTCCAGCTGGCTGCAGGAAAAAATAGTGCAGTGTGGGGTGCAGTGGGCAAGCGCGCCTGTTGCGCCGTTGCGAACCCAACCACGATATATATATCCCTATGCCTGAATGGGCTACCGGCGAAACCTTAAATCCAATCCCCACACAAGAAAACGACTCAGCTTATATCCGGCTGGGGTTTCGGATTCTTTGTTGTTTGTTTGTTCAGAGTCACCAAAAAAGCAAACGGAAAGAAAAAGGCTTGAGAGAGGAGCACGTGGAGGAATTGAGCGATGTTATTGATGGATGGGAACACATACATACGACGGGGATTTTTCCATGGGTTTGAGCAGAAACTTCATTTTTTTGTTTTTTTAACGGAAGCACGGAATAAACTTTCTCCTCGTCGCAATTTCTCCCCCGTCCGATGTAACACAACCTCACCGAACTCCTGCCTTCCCGCACGAGCAAGTGACGTCCCTACTATTGCACGCGGACATGGACCTCCGCGCAGCTCGGCCCGTGACTTCGTACAGCAGAAGTTGGCAGAAAAAGTCTTCAACGGAGCACTCGCGCCGATGAAGTGTGGTACCAACTTTCCAATTCATTGCTTTTTCCAGCGTCTAGCGAAGATCGTCACGACGCATCGCTGGTAAAGAACACTATGCTTGATACAGTATGATCTAGTTGAACTCGTTACATTGTAGCATGCAGCTTGCATTGGAGACCCAATCTATTACTTCTATTCGTCCAGTTCCAAGTACTATCGGATTGTCATATGCATCTGGCTTCAAGCAGTAAGGCTAATAAGGTAGCTGTTGACGAGAACATGCAAACTGCATGTGATACTTTACAAAAGTAACGAGCTCGACCAGATCACACGGTATTTCACTGAGAGAGGTAGCAATGGGGAGTTGTGCATGGTCCATGCGTCACAAGAACCTTTGTATTGCTCGTGCAGGTTTTCAACAGCTTGTACCTGGTACTGGGAGTTTGGAGCAGCACCGTCCATGTATCTCCTTGGAAGAGGGCCCTTCAAATACACATGCTGCTTCTCTAACCCCCGCTGCTACCGAGTAAATTTTCCTTTAGATGGACAACTTCTCATCCCGGGCACCCAAAAACCGTCCTAGGCATCGAGGAACGAGTCATCTTCCACAGAAGCCGAGTGACATAGTATGCAAATATCTTCAACATCCCCCATCCCACGTGGAACCCAGCGTCCGCAACATATGCCTGCCCACAAAGCAATGTCATATTCTCCGTCGTCACGTCCGGCTCCAATTTCCGCCTGTCCAATCCTCACCCCCTATCCCCAGACGTGGCTGGGTGGATTGCAAACCAGCCCGCCACCTCGCAGTAACTTACTGCGCAGTGTCGTGTGATGGACATTAAGTATCTAAACTTTGTCGGACTTCTCCTTACCCAACGCAAAGCAAAAAAATAAAAAATTAAAGTTTTGCTCCCACCGAAAAATAACAGACGATTGCACCGCTGCAGATCACCCCAGATATCCGACCGATCCCGGGGTAAGCGCGGTGGCTGCCTTATAACGCAAGATTCCTACTTTCGATTCGTTCCCCAGAATCGAATTATCACCGACCGGTGTGCGGGTTTGATCGATATGTTGCGGACGTATGCACGGACTGCAATGGGGGCGTCTCAGATATCCCCCCCCCATCCTTTGCCAAGCCAGCCGGTATGGTGAAAGTCTGATCTGAGACGTCCCATCTGCGAACGAAAGCAACCCCAATTGTGTGGAGTGCATTGGAGTAGGCTGTGTATGAGTGAGTACATATAGACTACATTTTGCCCAACTCACCTATCCATCATGCCAGCAGCAGCTCCAATTGTGGGTTACGCCTTCATCTCGTTCCCAATTCCTAAGCCTCACGAGTGTGGTTGTGTGTAAAACACATAGGGTAAGAAAGTGATATGATGTGGGGTTTATGTGTGGTGGTGTGCGCAGCTAGCCCAAGACAGGATGAAAGTTCTTCCTTAGTTCCGGAGCGAAGTCCACACTATCGCGCATTACTTTCTCAACGGTTATCACAACACCAACAAAATCAGTAGCAGTAAGCAGTAGTATAGTAGGTACGGCTTCTCGTCATCATTTAACAAGTATCTACCTCAACGCAAGATGTAAGAAAAAAAAATATGTCCTCATATGTACCCCTATTCTCAACAGAACACAAACATGTCAAGAAAAAAACCCAAAAAAGCCCAGCTCAATCCCATCTATAGATAAGTTTGTTAGCAATAGAAAGAGACCGTATAAGTTGTGGCTGTAACAAAAAAATGAATGACTCCCCACCAGCCAACAAAGAAACACCCCATCCCAACGATCATGAAATCATCCTTCTATTTAAATTGTAATCAATCAAATCATCCACACATAGACAACCCACCCATACCCCGCGCACGCTCCCTCACTACCCAGCAGCAGTATAGACAGCAGCACAAAACCCATCCCAACTCCGACCAGCCAAATAAGCAGCACCAAAAAAAGCATGACGCAAGAAAATAAACAAAAAAGAATCCAAAGAATTCAATCTCCAACCCAAAATACCCACCCACAAATTTGACATCTACACCGGGCCAGCCTGCCTGCCCTATTGCGCGTTTGACCAAGGTGCCATCCACAAGTAGTCGCCGTCTTCTGGGGGTGGAATTGTAGCAGGACGGGACACAACGAGAGACCCCGATTCCATCCCTTTTGTAACCTGGTGATGAGGGCTCATATTGTGTGGTGAGTAATTGCCCGGGTTGCTATATGTCCCTAAGCCCAAATCGCCGGAATCAAAGAGCCCGTCTACACCAGCGACCAATCCCGCCCCAAATGAGTCAATCCCGGTGCTAGTAGGCAGTGCACCAGCAGAAACTAATAGACCGTCAAACTCGCCGGCATCAAAGCCACCATTGCTGAGTTGAGGCATGTCTTCTGCTACTTGGGGTAACCCTACATAGGATGACGTAGCGCTGAGATGGTAATTATCCGAATCCGCATGTTCGGATGAGCTGGATGACATAGCTCCGGTGCCGTATCCATATGGAGGTGGGCTTGGTCCGCCGTACCCTCCAAGATCTTCTCTCTCGTCGCCTGATGTTGAATTAGTCAGAGCTGGCGCAGTTTGTAGACTCAGGAATGTCTCGAGGTCCATTTGCTGTTGAGAGTCGACCAATTGATCATCAAAGGATGAGGTGTTATCATATGGTGGAAACGATGGAGGCCACCCGGCAGATTGAGGGAGCAGTCCAGCAGAAAACTGGTAGCTGTTCTCAGAATCGGCGGAAGGAAGCAGATCCTGGTTTGAGAAATCGTGTATGGTGGAAAAATTCTGATGGTTGGTATTCAAGCTGAGACCACGTCCAGATGGAGTGCGATTCACTGCCGGCTTCGAAACCGGTAGCCTGGGAGTCAACTCCAGTGGCGTGATACCGGTATTGGTTAACTGAAGGGCTGGGTATGTACGCAGATCAGGGGATGATTGTTCGGATTTGATACGTCGAGACTTTCCTGAAGGTGATACAGACTGCGCCTTGGTACATCCATTGTGCTCACCAAAGGTGTGACCAGTGTGACCGACAGTCGGGATGCTGTACGGACAAGATCCATGGATGCTGCTGTGATGCTTATGCGTAGGCTTGTGGTGACCATTGGCGAACGTAGTGAGGGAGCTCTCAGAATGCGTCATCTGAAGTCGTGGCTTGTTGCGAACCTCCAGGGCTGGTACTGCTCGAGCAGATGGTGGTTCCGAGAATTCCGGTACAGCATCGAGATGCTGTGGTTCCTTCTTCAACGCACAGGTGCAATGCCCGCCGTGACAACACTGGCATGTGGTTGGAACACCTTGAGAAGAAAAAGGAACAATTTTAGCACTCTGTAACTAACAAGGAAATGATCTTCAACCGGGAGGCCACGCGAGCTCACTTTTAGAATCGTCACTCAGAGGCGCCGCAGTAGCAACCCCGGCGTGCGATCCTCCTCCACCTCCTCCACCACCTCCTATTATGGGTCCAATAGTCCCTCCAACCGATTTCCCGTCTCCCCCGATGGACAGTGGCGTAGGCTTTATGCCGTTTTTCGCCTGTTCCTTCATAAGAGCGATTCTTTCACCGCAGTCGCATTTGACATGAGCGGCACGGGATTTGCGCATCGAGCGGCAGTGGTTGCATTGTGACACTGGTCGACCCTTTTTTGCTATCGGTAGCAGCTTGCGATCTGTGCGGGGTGAAACAATATCGTTAGCTTACTATGATACGTGGTACGAATGCACAGCCCTCGTGAAAAGGTAGGCGAACGGAGAAACGCAAAGAAAGGATGATAGGTGAGGGGAGAGGAGGAAACTGACCGTGATGATTGCAACCGCTTACCCGGTGACCGCGAATGCAGGCCTCACAGGCCATCTTAACCCCATCTATGATCATCTTGAGTACTGGAATAGGCCGCTCGACGTTATCGTCGAGCGGGGTGGAGTAGCTGCGCTGGAATGATGGATGTTTTAAAGACCGGACGGTCGCTGGTAACGGGACCTCCTTTTGGTGATTTGGCTGATCCGGGGTTGAGCTTGTCGATGTCGAGTGCACCCTGTCCTGTCAGGCTGTATCAAGTAGATTGATGTCGCTGGGGGCGATGTGGGCAGATGGGGATAGAACGCTCTAGGAGCGACCGAAGTCTATTGGGGCGGACTCTGCAACAGAATGCGGAGCTTTACCAGGACCCTAGGTTGGGTGTAATTGTGAAACGACGGTGAATGGTAAGACCGATCGGGGGGCAAGATATCGAATATCACACAGAACACCAGGAACGCCTGCAGATACAATCAAAGAACGGAACAGCGACAGCTCTTTGCGACTTTGTTTGTGTTTCTGCGTCGGGGGTGGGTGGGAGCGAGGGGAAGAGGAGCAGCAGCAGCAGCAGCAGCGAAGGATACTTGTGGAGGCCCCCTTGCCTTTGCACGGCCCGTCTGGCGCCGGCTTGAAGCGTTCACACGGAAGACCGAACGGACGACAAAATAAGTGGATGGGCAGTGTCCGGGAGGAGCGACGGGATGGGGGAGGGGGAGATGGAGCGAGGTAGAAGGGAAGGGAAGTGGCGGGGGTGGGGAGGAAAAAGAGTTTTAACTTGCAGGGCGGCAGCGCACACTGATGCGATTTGCTCTGCTCACCTCTGCCTGTTTAGCTCTCTGCTCTGCTCGCTCTAGTTCGTTGACGACGCCTTGCCTGGCGACAGGGATTATTTCATCTATCTTTGCACTTTCTGCATCTCTGAGTGCGCGACAGAACGAGCGAAGGCGGCATTCACCGACAGACTGAGGACGCACGCAGCCAGCGACAGACAGCACGCAAATAAAGTAGCTTCTTCACACCTCTCGCTCGGGGACGCTTTCTTGGCACTACTTTGCTCATCTAACTCGTCGCTTGCTCTATGCTCTGCGAAAAACACTTCTCACTGGTCAACTGCCACGCCGTCCATTGAACCAAGAAACCAGCGCTGACTGGTCCGTCTGCAATGCACGACACCCTCTTTCACCAACCAAACCGGCCAAACAAGGGGGGGATGGATGGGGGCGCGACGGCAGCAACCACAGGTAAAGTGATATCGACGGCTAAGTAGAAGACAGGAAAACACGCACATGTACATGTACTTAGGCATGCGAAGGACAGGATGAAGTATTTCCTACTTGTTCTGCTCTTGTACGACCATCAATCCAATCAATCAGTATGCACCATAATTGCTGCATACCAAAACATCACATAAACCGGCGAGGGTTGTCGCGATCGAAATTGTTGATGAAACATCACCCTGTCAAGGGCAAGGATTTCCGAGCAAACAAGCTTCTCTAAGCCCCCTCGTCTATTTTGACAGCCCGGCATGGCCGGTAGAGCTCTTCCCCACGCTCAGAAGAGTGGAGAAGACCCCGACAACCTCCGCAGAAACAGAAACGGAGACATGCGGTTACCATACAACCCTCAACAACATATATTTCAAGTGCTATGGTTCCGGAACTTTGCGTACCTGCCGGGCGATTTAGATTTCATCTCCGACAGAAACCATCCATGGAAGTAAAATTATAGGTTAAAATGATCAGGTTTAGGGTGAGCAAGCATACAACTCCGCATTCGCATCACGAAAATCTTTCATCCCAACCCCATCGCACTCTTGGCACTAACCGGGTCCAGATCAATATATATGCTTAATATACCCGATAGGAGTGATGTTTCGTGATCGAAACTTGATGCTTGCGAGAGCCGCGTGACGACATCTCCACACAAGTTCAGCCAGCATCTCCTGAATTGAACCCTTGTTTCAAGAATTTTGAACCCACCATGCCTGCTACTCTTGTATTAAAACCCAGTCGATGAGTTGATCATGACGGTTACAATGCATGAAAGTTTGCACTCTCCAGCCGTTAGCAATATATACTGAATATATCCGATCAGGAACGATTAAAGCCCATCCAGATCCTAGGCAGTCTTGGGATGTCCAAGACTAGGATTCAGACCATTCCGAAGCTGTCCGTCATTCCCGAGGAATACTCTAGAAGGCCTGCTCGGGACAGAAAATCTCGGTGAGATCAATCCGTAGTTCGAGAGACAGAACTGCTTACCTAGTATGCGCCTTCCTGAGTTGTTGATATGGCACCTGTACTGAAATCACAGAAATACAACTGCCGTGAATATTAGATACATTATTTGCTGGCCAAAAAAACAGCCCAACCCTGACAAATATCAAAACAGGTCGAAACAGGGAAATTCTTCATCTTTTCTCATCACTCTACACCAACGCCCTAGCATACGTATCAACGGGCTCATCTACGTCTTCCTGGCATGCCTATCAACGGGCCCATCCCCTGCCATCATGAACGGGCTCATCTACTTCCCCTACCCTGCCAGCATTCTCCACGTGCCAATCACTTTCCAGCTTAGGACTAGGCTTCCCTTTTCTCCTCGATTCCGATTTTGATTAGACTGCCTATGGGGTTGCGGGCGACTTCAAATGAAATCCCCAACATTGCAGTACATATATCGGCATCTAGTGTCGGCAGCGAGGAGATGTTGATGGGCTGCACAGAAACGAAACCTGTTGTGATACAGTCTTTGGAAAAGCAAATATATGTATGTACGTTTCACCGTCCAGGAAGACGCTGTGATATCTTGTGATCCTGCATGGACTACTGTACGCTGACGATGCGGATAATTTATCCGCAGGCCTACAGTCCTTCCGGGGAGGACACCGATGCGACGTATCCCATCGGCCTAGTACCGCTGGGTATGGTTAAATGCTGTATACATGAAAACAAAAGAATATCTAAGATATTACCTACATAGCCAAACCTGTGAAGGCGGGAAAAAACGTGGTTTGCAGCGTCCCTTGGCATCGGCTTCCCGTTATTCCCCCTGTTTGCTTTTTCTTTTGCCTGACGTAGTAATCTAAAGCAAACTCAGTACTGGGCTGCTTGATACTATAAGGACGAGCGTGGTCATCCGCCAGGAACGCCGAACATCGTTCATTTGGGTGATTCCGGAAGATATTGACTTGCTGCGGATTCAACCCTACGGCGCCCTGCATATGTCGTTGGGGGTACCACGTGCTTTTCTCTCCGGACACCTCGGTCGTTATCCATTGCCGGGCCTTTCTGACAGATGACGGCAGGCGCCTCCTGTATGGATTGCTTACGACTGACACTTCATACTGGGCAGCCACTCATCGGGCTGTTCTCTGCCGCCATGGTGGCGGGTTGAAACGTAGCTACGGTTTTCTAGGAGGCTGACATGTTCCACCATATGTTCCACCATATGTTCCACCATTATCGTTGATACCCCAGTTTCATCGTCACCAGCGATCCCTAGGGCGGATCTATCTTTAAGGCCTGTATTCTCTTGGGGTACCATGGTATTGGATGGAAAGTGTTGCGCAGAGAGAGCATCTCCGACCGTTCGTGATGCGGAAGTTAGATAATGCTAAGCAGGATGTTGTGAGTAGATGAGTACCCCAACGAATCTTGGTACATAGAAACTACATCCAACTTGGGCATTATTGCGCAAGCAGTGCCATACAGGCCCCACATGTTCTCTACATGGCTTGGTCAAGTCGGGTGTAGGGATGGGACAATCCATATCAGGAAGAGCCAAAAAGCTTCCTTGGACGAAGCCCATGATCTAGGGAAACATACGATAGTCGGAGTAGATGGTGCTGCAGCTAGAGCATTGCATACACCACGGATTTCAGATCTGGAACCTTTGGCGCCACGTCCATCCAGGCCCGCTCGGCAGTAGAACACGATGGTGTTTCGACAGACACCCCAAAAAGATTCGTAACCTTGTGGGGATAAGTACAATGGCAGGGATTTCATCTATACCGTATTAGTCCTGTTGGCGGCCTGGCCTTGCAAATTCCGCAAAGTGGTCGCCTGGCCTCCCCATAAAAGCAGAACGGAACTTTTTGCACATCGTTATTGTATGTTATACATCGTACCCAGCGTCATCGCAAACCCTGGGACCCTGAAGCTATATTATTCGTTCCCCTCTCTGCACGCAGAGCGACTAGCTGCAGCTTTGAATGAACCCGAAATTACCGAAGATCATTCCATGCAGGACGCTATCTCTTTGACTGCGCTGCACTTGTATGTAGCTGGTTGCAGACGCAGGGGCATAAAGTGTTGTGTCCGACATCTAGGAGTTATCTTACTTCCTAGACCTTCGTAAAGCCCGGTTGTGGTGGCTCTGGTGGAGCTAGCCCCCCGCAGTTTCTGTCGTTGAGATTCCCGTGCGGAGTTTTCACCTGGATTCAATCTATAGTTATCTACATTATCTCCCCGTTCGTTAAGTCTAACAGCAAAAGAAACAAAAGTGTGTATTATAATATAAAACGAACGTAGAAGGTACGTAGAAACAAAAAACGGCAGAGGAACATCCGAAAACTCTTACGATCATGCAACAAATCGGCCCATAATACGATGAACGATGAACGGAGTTTGCCATAGTGTCACGGGGTCTATACTCCTCAGGCCTAACAAACTTAGGCCGGGGCCGAGTTTAGTATTGTACCACCGGACGAGGCGACCGATAGATCTAAAGTGGAGTATAATCGGTGCGAAATTGTGGATTTCCGCAGTTGAACATCTGCCGCCCTTAAACCCTTATCAAACTCAGCGCCTTATTTCCCTTATTGCTGGGTTCATGAGGTTCGGTAGTTACCCAACCAGGTATCCCAGCGGGGCAAACCCCAAACAAAGGAAAACGCACAAACTGTTCTATGAACCTAACTTACCGGAACCAAAATATCCAAACGACCTCATTGGAAGATTCGCACAAAGCAAAAGGAGATTGAACACAAACCACATGCCAAAACACACGCCGCCCCGTCGCCTGGTCATCAACGAGTACTGCAATCTTCATCACTGTTGTCACCTCCGTCGTTGTCGGCAAGTGTCGTTGCTTTTTGAATGGGATGTCCTTGCACACCGCATCGGAGATATATGACATCTTTATCGAGAAGCAATCTTTCGGAAGTGCGTATTAAATAGTGATGCACCGATGAAGCGCGGATCTGGACAACTTGAGCTGAATCGCAGTATCCAGAGTATATGGCGGCTCAAACGCATCGCTGGCGCCAGGTGGTTGGTCCAAAACATACTCCAGGTGAGGCATACGGTCAAGTTTGATTCGACATGCACCAAATTGAGGTTCGGTGATGCCGCCCTCTCCCAGAGATCCAGAGATTCCTGACCGGGCCAATTATTGCAGCGACAATATTAGACCACGCACCAGCTACACTATCGCGTCTACTCGGTGATATGGCATTAAACTAACGTGTGTGTCGTCACGGTAGGTCACACACATGGACCCGTAGCCCAGTCACTTCGCCACGATTCTAGTACCACGCCGCCTTATTACCGAGTAGATACGGTAGATACGATCTCTAACTTCCCACTTCAGCGACTCCTTAACTAATTGGTAGTATTCTCCATCGTCGAGTTTAACGTATTTCTCTCGTAAGAAAGTGGCCGGAAGCACTGATTTCGAATTAATCCCCGCCAGTTCAACCTTATCAGGGTTTGTATAAAGCACCAGCCTAATCATGGCCTGAACGGCCTTGACGCGGATCCATCACTCGGGCAGCACACGTCTCTCTGGCTGTCGTCATAGGGAGCTCTGAACCAAAACCCGAATCCATGGTCCGCAATCAGATGCGCGGCCTTTGTTGCTGCAAAACGAGAATTTGGATAATTTACAGAGACAAAATTGGGAACTTGATAACGCGGATCTGTTCCAAGGTTGCGGCCGGGAGTATGGCCACTACAGCCAGACTAGAGTACATAACACCGTAAAGCCAGCGCCGAACCGTATTGGGGATCTGCCTACTTGGTGAAATATATATTCTTTTCGATTCAAGATGATCGAGATTCCTAGCCGCCTACGTAGCCACCCTAACAGACGGGCAGAATGGGCAAGGAACCTCCCCACCAATATCTCGAGATTCCTCCTTTTCGACAGCTCGCTCCCAACCTAACGGGCCTAGGTCGGAGTTCCCTATATATAGTACACTTCCAGCGTCACTTGAATCAATACACCCTCGGCGAATATGGCAGACTGAAGTGTCCAAAATTTAGAAAGTGTTTGCACTGATGGCGACAGCTCTTGGTTGTAGGCATTTACAACACTGTAAATTGAAAACCGATAAACGGTCTTGATGTCCAAATATTAGTGATAGAATAGCCTACTCTGCTCTCGCTCCCAGAATTTTTCGTTGCTCGCAAGCTCGCACCTCAAAAGCTTGCGAAGTCGTTTGATGGATGCTTTTCGAGCGCAAGCCTACTCTATGTGCTGAAACATTTTGTAATGAGCGGCAGGTGGCTCGGGCACGTTCCTTGTACCTTCTCTAGGGCTTCCGCTTCTTCCACCTGCTAGTTCTATTGAATTTACTTGCTGCCGTTCAAACTCCGCCCCTAAATCATCACTCATCCCTCGGTCTAGAACTTCCACGCAAAGGTTGATCTCGTTTAATTCTCGACTCCGCGATCACTCGGATACAGTTATATAAAATCCTGGAGGTGGGTAACCTTGTCTTTGTGACAGTTGTCGCGTCTTCAATCTCCGTGAAAGCGGTGGCATCCTTTTTTAGCTTTAATGGCAAGATTTTCGGGCGGTATGTACCAATCTTTGCTGCGTTTGTTATACTACACATCCCTCATCAATAGCTCATTTGGGCAAGTTCCATTTTATTTGGATAAACCACCTTCCGGTCCTCGATCCGGATTCCTAACCTCCTTTTGACATACTCGGTCTTTCTCTCACCAATCTCGCGCTATAGAGCGCCACGGGAGGTCAATGTTTCCTCCTTACAGATGAAGATTTCCCGGAGATCCCTCCGGCGAGGTTCCTAATAAGAGCGATAGGTGTCCTTGTAGGACGATCCATCAGTTGCCGGTACATAGATGGCTCGATGTTTGGCGTCTTACGATGTTGTTGGTTTTTGGGGCTAGTTTACGAAAACTCTTCGTATCTAGACCGTGATTACCTATGAAAGACTCCAGATGTGGTTCGAGATAAGAGTAAGTAATCACTGGTTAATTGTTAGTCCACACTAACATAATGACCTAGCACAGATAAGACATTCGTTTAGGATTCATGGGATATCACTTACCAAGTTTCCATAAAATTTGCTGAGTAGTTGTAATTGAAAAGAAGATGATCACGCGATATCACTCACTTTCACTGAATTTGTAAGAGAGTTAACCCCTTTTTGTGAGATCATCTGGTGTACCACACTCCGAGACTACACCAATGTAAACTCCATCAGAACTCCACCGGTTCTCGAGCAAAAATTTTGAAACGCCGGCAAGAACACCTAGAAGACCGCTGGAAGATGTAACAATTCTGGTTTTATTGAGAAGTTGTTTTGCTAGAGGGAGAGCGCTATAATTTGAATCCAGAGCTTGTGATAAAGGGAAACACTCTTTGGCTACTTCCTGATTATCATAAGGAAAGAATACCGCGTTTTGCTTTGTTGATGGCTGTAGGACTCGCTGAGATGAAAAATGAACCGACTATCGCCGTCAGGTTTACCAAGGCTTTGATTGGTGACATGAGTAAATCCTTGGTCAGAAAGAGTCGGCATTGAGGCCTAGGTACGGAATTTCCAATTTATCTCAACCGGTCAAGTAATGGTGCGCTCGTAGGGCTTCGGAATCGCCTTGTCCCACTTCCTCGGGTGTTGAAGGGCGAGGAGCCGATGGTTGAGCTAGACGCAGAAACTAGACGCACCACCGGGGAATCGGCTACGATCGTCGTTGCTACCTAACCCCACCTTTTTGGTGGGGCGGAAGTTGCTGACAGAAGATACACTGATTGGCAGTACCGAATATGAACCTTTGCGACCTATCGCGTCACGGTCAGGTCAGTAGCTGTTGATTCTTCATATGTTTGGGGTCTCTCTTCGGGCACGTCCTTGCCGCTGTAATTTCGCTTGTATACTTAGCAAGTAAACATTTTTGTAGACTATATATTCGCGCTATCTGGCTCGCTTGGTCATCTCATTACCGGGGTAGGCAATACTAAAATAAGTACGGCGGACTTTCGGAGAATGCATTCAGCCGATGAGAGCGAGGATGGAATATCAGGAGCCTATCGGATTGATCCGACGAATTGGGTTGCTCGAATTTGCTCTCAACTCCTGGTCAGCTGTGGTTTGATTGCTGTGTTCGATTCGCTGCGTTGCTCATCAGTAATGCTGAACGAATACTTCTGCTGCGGGCTTCTCCGCTACTCGGGGTTGGGCTGCGTGGCTTGTATTGGTTCAGTGGTAGTGGTTATGTTTCACGGGCTGAACCGACCCCGTGCCCACAACCCCCTCTTGGGAAAAGTTGATCTCGGTATTTCGCTTCAGTTCGGTTTGCTTTTTCTGTGCAGCTGAAGTCTGGTCCCAATGCGCAACGATGCACAAGTGAGAGCGAAGAACTGGTTGGTTGATGGTGCGTATGTAGGAAGCATCTGATCAATGCCCTCATGAACCATATTATGATGAACAAAAAGGTGACTATTAGCTACGGCGTTAGCTTTCTCCACAAATTCCCATCTATTAAACCGAACCGGCCAGCGTTTTCGACTACAAGCTTCCACTTTATGTCTCAGGCAAGCCCTGAACTTAAATACGTACCCACAGCATTAACTATGGGTGCGCATTAACCTCGGATAAAATTGCGAAAGTGTTCTTTGCTATACCAGGGATAGGTCAGAAATCCGCGGTTCGAATTGAAGTGATGCTCGGATGGGGTTGGTCCGATGTGGTGGAGTGCAGAGGAGTGCATCTCGATTTTTTTCTTCCGGCATCTTACCCCAGACTTCGTGTTTCCCCACCTTTTCCTTATATGACACAGCCCCAGACCAGAAACTTGGAGACGGAGCACCAAAGTAAATATTAAGTTAATTGCTGTTGGTGGCTGCATGTGTGGTTCCGAATAATGACACTGGACATCATCCTGTGACCTGTCGTTCTGTATGTTTGTGATATGTGTAAGTGGTGTCTGGTCCCTGGGAGAACCGTTGACGTTGAGCGTTGGTAAGGCATCCTGCGTTTTAGCTTCCAGAGTAAGCCCGTCGGTCAGTGAGCAGCGGCCAGTCGCTTGCTCGCTCCGACGTTTTTCCTGTCTTTAGATTTTCTTCCGGCTGGTGATGGCGAACGAGTGGGTAACTACTTACAGTACGGGACTTCTTGCACCCGGCAAACTCTAAGTGCCCAGGGTGGTAGCGGCTTTAAGTCCTTAGCGTACCTAATATCTCCAGCCCGCTAAAGCCTAAACGAGTTTCCCTGTGCCCCCGCAAACTGCAGAGCAGACTGCGGTTGGGTAAGCCGAAGAGACAGTGCAAGAAAGTGCGAATCACCTCGCTACCCCGTATTTGCGACGAAGCTGTTCATTCAGTCCTCCGCCTCCTCTCTCTCTCTCCCTCCCTCCAGGAGTCCTTGCACCGCCGCCACCACACCCCGTCCATTCGTCCATCGAGCTGGTGGCTGTCAAATCGTGGTACTGCGCGCTTCCCAGACCCACTACTCATTTCGTCTTCTGCCTTCTCCGAGGCCATTTCCCACCACCGGAAACAATATCTACCACACTTCCACACTTCCCACACGCACTCAAGCACCAAACCTACTCCCTCGCCCCAACAACACACTTGCCACTGCCACTTGCCACGTCTACATACAATTGGTCACGCATATTTCTCATCTTGTCTGATCGTCGCCAAAATTTACCCTTGCCGCCGGCGCCTCCTTCCCGGCCGTGCTAAACTGCAGCAGCAGCCGGAGCTCCGTCGCTCGAAAAACAGGCAGACTTTGTAAATACATTAGACTTATCATCTCTTTCGACTCTGGGGTGGTTTGCCGGTGCATTCCTTCTCTGTTTTAACCTTAGGCACCCATCACGTTCCTCGTTGTCGTGTGCGCAGTGCAGCAAGGGATTCTAACCAACGCATCTCGGCACCCCGGATTTTCGCTGCCGGCCCCAATCAACACGCGCCCAACACCTCCCTGTATTGCATCCTTCTATCCTCAAAGCCCTGCGCATTTGTTCCGGGCGACGCAAAGAATGAATTGCCTGCTCTAGCAGAGCTTCGAATTATATCTTGCTAAATAATGGCGGCGGATGTCGCTCGGAGTCCTTCTCAGTCATCGACAGGTACGGGAAGCACTCAAGTTGGTGGTAATGGTGGTGGTGGTGGAAGTGCGGTTGTCGCGGTTCATTCTTCAGGTTCAAAGAGTCCTTTTCATTTCAATTCACCGTCCTCCTCCTCTCTCACACGAGCGCCCTCGCAAACCTCGGTCTCTTCACCGCAGCAATACCAGACGCAGTCGCAATCCCAATCGCAGTCGCACTACAGACCTGCATCACCCAGCGAAGAAGTTTCCAACTCGTCGTCTTCCTTCTTTTCCCACCAACGGCTTTCACCATCCGGTCGCAACACTCGTCTACCATCCTCGGCATCTGAAAGGACAGTTCCTAGAGGTCTGCCGCCGATGTCGTTGCCGGTAGGAGAAGGTGGAGTCATGGGAGGATTGGGGCCGAACGATCCGCGACTGCCAATGTCGCCTGGAGACGGTACGCTAGGAATGAGCGATATTCCGGATGGTTTGACTGGCGATCCGACAGCGCCCCGAAAACGGTCCAAAGTTTCTCGGGCATGCGATGAATGTCGAAGGAAGAAGGTTGGTTGGTCTGCGGCCGCTGGTCATTTTCCCGCTGTGTCCTCGGTGGTGATTGCTCGTGCTTTGTTGTGTTTGTTTGTTGCTGGGCGCTGGGTTGACGTTGTGCTAACATTTGTCGACACCTGCAGATTCGATGCGACGCGTCCTCCGAGTCTGGTATCGAACAGTGTTCCAGCTGCAAGCGCGTTGGCTCTAAATGCTCCTTCAGCAGAGTACCCATGAAACGAGGCCCCAGCAAAGGGTAACTTCTTTAATTAATATTCCGCTTTTTTTTGTTGCGTTTAACAATTGTGTTCAATTTTGGCCGCTCGTCCGCTTCCTCGGGTTCACCCGTTTCTCCTTCACCGCACTTATACTCTATGCTATTTCATTGCCATTATCCGCTTGTTGAATGTGAGAAGTTGCGGGCAAGGTTACCTGTGTTCTATATCAATCGCAATATCAGGATCAGTGTTCAAGTCTAGCTGACACTTTGGAATCTTGTCTAGATACATAAAGGAATTAGCTGATAGGCTAAATACACTGGAAAACTCAATATCGACTGGCGATCTTCATCCGTACGGTCTTGCGGGAGAAGGTGAGCATAGCCCCGGTCCGTCAGATTCTACGTCACCTCCACCGGTAACGACAGGCCCCCAGAGGCAATCAAGAAAGAGAACCCTATCCTCGTCAAGCGAGTTTCAGCAGAGCGGGGTACATTTACAGCCTCTTTCGCAAACCAGTTCGACTGGAGGAAGACAAGGAGGAAGACAAGGAGAAAGACTCCCATCTATAGATTCATTTCACCCGACAAACCAACATCAGCATCAGCAGCGATCTCGATTGCTACAGCACGAGTCACAGAGGCAACTGCCTCATCCTCAGCATGCTGTTGTACATGGGCCTCCTCGCACGCCACAGCCTCCACAGGGCTCAGCAGATATGCAACAACAATTCCCATCTTCTATCTCAACGGACGGCACCCGACAACACTACTGGAAGGGGTTTCAGGACCGTCGAGCTAGCGTCAGTTTTCCTTACGACATGGACTCGCAACGGCCTTCCGCCAATAATCCAATTTTAGGGGATGTGAAAACATTTGAGTGGGACGAGGAATCAATAGATCAGTGAGTAACATCACACATCATTTTTTTAGTGTTATCAGGTTCACCCTTGGACAATGGCAGGGATTTCAACGGTTAACGTGTGTCGTACAGATATTACAGTCTTATACATCCAACATTCCCACTTCTTCCGCACTCCAAGCCTCGGCTCCGACAAAGGTTAGCTGCAGCCTCGATTACAGTGCGAGAAGCACTACTAGAAGCTCTCTATGCCGCAGTTCGTTCAAATCCGTCGTCCGCTGCCAAAGCTGGTGCACCGCCGGCAAATCCTAGACGAGCATGTGAGTTGTGCGTAGCTTCTCAATTCGAGAGTCAAGATCCGCGGGCCACTGTGGCGAGTAGTCTGTTGTATCTGCAAACGATGATCTTGATGGCTCTGGAAGCCGATAACCACGGACCCTCTACTGTACGGGGGCAATCGGGCCTGCCGCGGGCTGCATGGGTTGGGGGCTCTGTCGGGTTGGCCTATCATCTTAAATTACACCACAATCGGGTGGGCGAGAGATTCGCACATGGCGATCCAGACTCAGACGAGAAGCTGGGGAGAAGAGCATGGTGGGTATTGGTTGTGCTCGATCGCTGGCATGCAATTAGTACATCAAGCCCCCTGTTCATACCGGATTCCAATGTTGTGCTATTGCCAGAGGATCAAATGCTAATTGGCCTGACTCCGTTCCATCTCGTCCGTAAGTACCGCACCCTTTTAGTTGCTCACCATTCACTTACCCCTTACAGGCCTCTCGTGCATTCTTGGTCACCTTGCAGAAGCCTTCACGACCGCTGATGAGGTCGTCTCTGCGGCTTCCTTAAACCCTTACATCTGCCGTCTTCTCCGTGGTGAACTGGAACGCTTCCGAGAAAGCGTAGAAGTCGTTTGGGGCTCCCTTTCGCTTTTACACGTGGCTTACTACCACGTAAAGCTGTTAACTCTTCGCCACAACTCTTCCTCTGAGCCGCGGCAGCTTCTTGAGCCTGCCTTGCGGATGGCCACAATGCTAGATCACTCCTCAATGCCAATAACACCCCTCAACCATCATTTCGCTGCCCTAGCTCTCATCACACTTGTGGATCTTGCCGATATCGAGGAGACCCGAGATGAGGCGTGGCGAGGGATACAACAACTTGATGAAGCGCTTAAGAAACGGCGGGGGTTGGCAACGAGAGAAGATAGCGTTGGATGGGATCGAGCGATCAAGGATCTGATTAATACCCGGCTAGAGAGTCGATATATGAATTTTCCTGGCGGCAGTAGCACGGGTACCTTGCAGCATTTGGCAGAATTGGCGATAGGGGACCAGAGTCCAGCGGGTTACACGAGTAGTCTTGGACAAAGAGGGAAGGGGCTTGATGCAGGGAAGCTGCAGAAATACGGATATTTGGGGTCGATTTTGTTGTAAGATGACGATAACGAACATCTGATTTTGGGGGGTGTAAAGGCGTTACTTTGTCTTTGGAGAGTGGGTGTTGGTGGGAGTGCGTTGTGGAGCTGTTTCATTCTTGCGTTTCCTTCGGATTACGTCGAAGCGGGATACAAAGGGGCTTTCCCTGGTTTTGTGTTTTGGGAATTGGATTTATTGGGTATATCTGAATTTCTTCGGCAGTGTGTTGCCCGTCAGGAGCGTGGCATCCCTACTGCTTCTGTTACATACTAAGTACTGACTTTTGTATCGACTGGCACCATCTCTCTTGTTCTTTTTCTTTCTTTCTATTGTCTTAATTTCTTTGGGTCCTCGCATTTTACATTCTCGTGTTAATGTTTCCGTTTGTGTGTACCTAGTATGTACGTTCCTAGGGCGTGCGCGTTTCTCTTTCGTTTGTTATACTATATCCGTGGCTTTTGTATGGAGTGGAGTGGAAGGTGTACAGTTGAATCTACTTACAAGAGGGGAGAGAATGAAGAGCAATAAGTACAGAGTTTTGGCAATTTATGGCGCCTGGAACAGCGAATAGATTAAAGTAGTGATTCTCGATATTATCAACGTGCCGGTCAGTGGTTTGCTGGGTCGCCAAGACGCTAGCTGTCAGCTCCGCATTATTCGCGTGGCTAGCTCAGCACTCTTGTTTCTTGTTCCGGCATCGTCATCACTCGCGACCCTCCATCATCACCACCATCCGCAACACCAAAACCACAACTAAAGTACTTGCACAGACCATAACCCACCTTCCACCGTTGTCCTCCCATCATGACATCCGCCCGCACACACTCCAACAAGCGACCATACGAGCTCTCCCCGCCCGCAACCGCAGACTCAAAGCGGCTGAAACACCACGCGTCGCCGCCAGCCCTGCCCGCTAACTTCTTCTCCCCCACATCTACTACTGCCACCACTATTACTACCTCGACTACTACATCCCCCCCGTCCGCAGAACCAGATCTAGACGCAGAGTGGGAGTCATTCCAGCGCGACGTCGTCGCAGAGCCTTCGATGACGACGACGGCGGCCGTTATCTCCGCACCCCCTGTCCCTGCAAAAGAAGATAATGCGAAGCAAGAGGAAGGCGTGTCCGAGGATACAAAAGACGAGAAGGAGGAGGCGCAGGAACGCCTGCTCGAGGAGTTTGAGGAAATGGAGGGGCTGGAGGAACGGGTGCGGAGGCTGAAGGAGAGGAGGGAGGCATTGCGGAGGACCGGGATTATTGGAGGTGTTGGAGACACTGGAGGTGCTGGAGGTGCAGGGGGGACGAGGCTGGAGAGTGGGGGGAGGGAGAGACCTGGGGTGGGGGTTGTGAGGGAAGGCGGTGGAAGTGGGGAGGAAGAGGAAGATGAGGAGGAAGACGAAGATGAGGAGGAAGAGGACTTTTTGAGGAGGTAACTACCTAGGAAAAGGGATTTGGCGTTGGTTTTTGTTATTTTGCTCTTTTGCGTGCGGTTTGAATACCTGGACACGGGGATGGGAGATAGGCTTGCAAGACGCAAGAGAAATTGTATTTGTATGTGCTAACTTTATCTTTTGTTTTGTTTCCTGCGAGTGTTCTTGAAGTGATGTGATTCACTACTAACTCGACGGCCAGGTTGCTTTTTTGAGTATTTACTCATGTATCTAGAACTTTCAGCTTATTTTTTGTATTTGCTTCTTCATAGTTTTACTGGCCCCCGAATGCGGGTAGGTGCATAAGCACATACATGCATTGCTGCCGTATCTTCTGTGAATGGACGTGGGTGACACATAGGAGTGTGTGGGGTATAAAGCTGCGGAAATTGTGTTGGGTTGACAATTGGGTCGCCTCCTGGTGCGGAAATTTTATGTGGAAGGCCCATAGAGTGTCACTCGGTTATAGTTTCGTAAAATAGAGCGTCGTTAAGGTTATTTGTGATACACGTACTTGTGAAGTATGCATGGAACTTTGAGGTGCTACTGGGTTGAGAAATTCAAAATTTAATCGTTTCGTTAGTTTGTCGCCCCAGCTCGCATCCCCTCTACGTCCAACTATCACTCGTACTAATGGCACAATTGATTTCGCCCAAAATTTAACGGCGGGCTGCACTTCGGCGATGTCCGACGGGCGATATATTCAAAAATGATAAATAGTATGAAGAAACACTACCAGACTAAAGCGGAGTTGAATGGACACTCACGGGCGGCAGACCTGGCGCCTCAGCAGCAAAAACTCGCAGTACAGAGAGGGAGGAAGACAACCATTATCACCGACTTAAAGCTTGTTATCTGAGGAGTGAATTGTCGGTTAAACACCCTTACTACATGGAAGAATAGCATATATGTACTGAAAACCACCTCGATTTATTCCTCTAATGGGAACACTCTGTGATGCAAATAGAACAGATACTGCACTGTATTAAAATAGACTATGTCTCAAAATGTCGAGTCTCCAGCCTACCGGTACTCTGATCTTGTCCAACCTTGCGCTTATCACCAGGTTCAAAGGATCATAGTTGTATATCCCTTGAAACTTGGGGATATCAGGAAAGTGAGCCTGTGTGAAAATTCGCATTATCAAAGACAAGATAGATCGAGCTACGTAGGACAGGAGAATTTACATCAAACGCACCCCAGTACAATCGCAGGGGTACTCGCATCGAATCCTATTCAATCGCTCAAATATATCTCTATATGCAAGGTATGTACACCTAGCTGCGCTCCCAAGATATAACCTCGAAGGTATCTCTGTTCTGTCAGATCTAAGGTGATCTTAGCAATCATTAAGACTAGCCAAGTGTGCTTTATTCTAACACGACATCTACCTACCACAACCACAAAAGCTAGCGACCATTAGCTCAACCCGAAGATACTATTGCAAAGTGTTGAAGCTGCTTAAGGCTGGGGTTTTGGAAAATGTGTGTAGAGAAGAGAAGGAGGGAGGAGGGAGATGGGAGTTTATATAGTGGTGTTGGTGTGAAGGTACAGTAGAAGGATGGAAAGGTGGGCGTCGGCGAAAATGTGTGAGCTGAGACCTAACGAGGGAAAGGTGCTCGCGTTCAGATATCAATGTCAGTGACTGAACTGATAAGGATCACTCGAGCATTACCAACCCTGCGAGCGTCATTTGAATGAGAAGCACATTTCTCATTACTGGGTATCTACGGTAGAAGCGGACACCCGTTCAACCCCGTCTTGTGGTGGCGGCAAGCCGTACGAGTGATATTTTGTGTTACCATTGCGATCTGTCTTGAGAAGCCGCATTCTTTGTTTATTTGTCAGAGCTGTCCATTCAAGCTGAATAGGCAGGGCTAACTGCTGCACCTGTACACGTCTTTTATCGCCGTGTTTCAGGATGACTTGCATCTAGAGGTTTCAACCCGCAATGCATCGTCCCGATCCTTATAAAACCACTACTTCACTTCACATACCACCCCTTCTCCTCCTAAAATCATTCCTTCTCGCCATATACCACACCTTCTCTCCAGACACAGCCTTCCTCCCCATAAACCAAGCCACACTACAATGTCCAGTTCCAATTCCAATTCCAATTCCAATTCCATTTTTAGTTCGGGCCCTCGAACACAATTCGCATGTGTAGGAACTGCGCGAACCGCCCGGGGTACATGCAGTGTGGTCCACGCTCTGTCTTCTAAATCGGGGAACGATCATCTGGTCTGCTACTTTTGCGGTGCATTGGTACTAGATAGGGCAGGGTTTGCAGCGTTGTCGAATGATGCGAAGAGGAGCTTGGGCGTGAGGGTGTAGAATGTTGCTATGTGCTTGTAATTCCTGTGGCTAGTGTGCGGGGAGTGAGGCCCGTTTAGATTCTTTGCTTGTCCATGAGGGGGTTAATTCTATCAATTGTTGAAGCATCTGTTCGTTGGTCTATCTTCGCCGTCTAGTTGGGAGTTAACTAGTAGAGAAAAATACAGAACTTGTCTATAACTCACCAGTTAATGATTCCTGTTATAAGGACATAGCATCAACACGTCACTCCTTTCTTCGCCTTGGGGAATTGTCAACGAGACAATATCTCTCGGGCTCTGGTGGGGTTAAGTCATTTTGGATATCGAACGCTTTGCAACTCAGATGTATGGGGGCTCGCAAGTTTCCCAATGGCGAATCGATCAAGAATGGTCGCTATGTTGTAATGTCTCTTCTTGGATGGGTGGAAAGATCGGCTTACAGACAGACGTTTTGTGGAATTGGTATCACTTTTTCCCAGTATTTCATATAGTTGAAAGTACTCAGTGGTATCATGGAATATCGTGTTTCTGGTGTTTTTACCATCATATCTTAACATGTTCGTTTATGGGGTGTGGCAAGCTCTCTTTGTCGCTACATCTCAGCCTCATTTTATGCACAAGTTTCAACTTGAAATACACTCTCCATCATGATGAAGCTAACTCCGCTACATAAACCCATCCGCCCCGCCTCTAGCTCTTTCATCCCCATTAACTAAGCCCCACCCTGCCACACTGCAATGTCCACTCCAGCCTCGATTCCCAAAATTCCTGTGTGCCTGTACTGCGCACGAAACCGCCTTGGGTACCAACAAAGTGTTAATAACCCGCACGATTTCGTCCATGTGGTGGACAATTCTGATCTCCGGTGCAATTTTTGTGGCAAGATAGTACTGGATAAACGGGAGTATGCGGCACTACCGGATGACGCGAAGAGGAGCTTGCTCCTACCCTCAGAGCCGTCGCAGCTGCCACATCCGGGACCTCCAGTGCTACCAGCGATACCAAAAATCCCAGAGATCCCAAACCACTCCCTGCCCTCATGCAAAGCCTGCGTAGGCCGCCCCGGGTACACAGCAAATGGCCCACGTGCTGTCGTCCATGTAGTTGGGAATGATCATCTTATCTGTAACTTTTGCGGTGCATTAGTACTAGGAAAGGCGGGGTATGCAGCGTTGTCGAATGATGCGAAGAGGAGCTTAGGCGGGAGGGTATAGGATGTTGAAAGGATTATGTTTTTGTGTTTGTACCTTTTGTTTCGGTCCGTTTAGACTCTTTCTTTCTCACGAGTGGGATCAATTCCACCCAGGGTGAAATTTGTCTGGGTTTTGTGTCTTTCCCGCTCGTAGCACGTTCACAATCTTTGATGTCCTGTTCGTAGTATTGAGCAAGTTGGGATTTTCACGAACAGGCCTGGAATATCTCGAACTTTTTCCGAGTTACTAAGAAAAACAGAGCCTATTCATTCCCGCCAGCTGCATCTATCATCTCTACAACTATTATACATATCACAATATAACATGGGTTGCAGCCTACGGCAATAGTCTAGAGTTTTGAGGACATACAGAGGTTAAATTCCCAGCAAATAATTTTCCGGTCGTTTCTTGTGTTGGGTGCGCTGCAGCTCGGAGATGTATGGAGGTTGGCAATATCCCCACTGGTGAACCAGTCAAGAATACTGTAGTTTCTGGTTGCTAGGTTTTCTAGTTGGTGAGATCTCTCAGGATGAATCCGCGTCCAACTCGAAATCCCCTCTCCATCATGTATGATTAACACTGCACCCCGCCTCATAAATTCACCTGCCCCGTCCCTAAGCCCTCTTCTCCCATAAACCAAGCTCTTACTCTACCACACATCAATCTACCACGTTACAATGCCTCCTCCAGCCCCACCCCCCAGAATCCCCATGTGCCTCCACTGCGCACCAAGCCGACCCGGGTACAAACAAAGCCACCCGCGCGATGTCGTCCATGTGATGGAGTACTCTCATCTCCGGTGCAACTTTTGCAACACGATGGTACTGGATCCACCAGGGTATGCGGCGCTGCCAGATAATGCGAAGATGAGCTTGCTTCCACCCTCGGCACTGGGGCCCCCACTCTCGGTGCCTTTGATACCCTCATGCAAGACCTGCGTAAATCGCCCTAGATACGCAGAAAATGGCCCGCAAGATGTCGTCCATGTCGTTGGGGGCGATCATCTCGTCTGTAATTTTTGTGGGGGGATGGTACTGGATAGGGAGGGGTATGCGGCGTTGCCGGATGTTGCAAAGAGACCTCTTCGTACCATCCGGTTCGCACCATCCGTTTGAGTAGCTCTAAGGTGCTTTATCATAAAGGAAGCTGATTTAAAGATTGAAATGTAAAGATTGAAAAACCCTCTTTTTGTAGTGTCATTTTGGTTTTTTGTCTTTCCCGCTGGTTGAATACCGAAGATGGCGTTCTGGTAGGTGCTTCCACTCTATAAGCTGTCTTGAATCGGTGCATTTGTGCAGGGCGATGGCTTCTGAAGCTCCGCCTTTCACTACGTCTGAACCCACTTGAGACCGAGGTGACGATCAAAACTATTGCATATAGAAGAGCTGATTGCTTAGTTGCTCTTTTGTTGCCATGCAACATGTTGCATTTATAAAGCGCTATCTCTGGCTGCACAGATCAAGGGAGTCGTGCACACATCTGCAAATGGTATGTATTTTCCGACCGGTTTGTGAACTCCGAAGCCAGCAAACCCCCCAACCCGAACGCCCAGATGCGCACGAGGACACTGTAGCGACGGCGGGGAAGTGGTGCCATAGGTGAAATATCTTCGATCCATCAACTCTGTCAATTGGTATAACGGTTCGCTTAGTAGTATGCATCATGCTCGGTATTCGAAAATTTGAAACCCACATATCGTGGGAACCAGTGATCGTACCGAAGTGATGACTAAGGGTAACCGGATGCTTTCGAACAACACCTCAAGGAGCCCTGATGAATGATGCGGGACTTAGACCGGCGAAGGCGATTCTTAATAACCGAGTTAGGCGGTATAAGATGAGGCAAATGATGATGCCCGATGCGTTAGGCGGAGGGAGAATGATAGAGATGGAAGGAAATGTGGTTAGGAGGGTGGAGGGGATTGATGAGTTGATCCCGGAGGATTACCCCTTGGAGAGGAGATTTTACGAGGGGACCACGTTACCGGAAGTTAAGAAAAGGCTAAAAGGCCAAGTGATAATTCAGGAAGAAGAACAGGCGTTGGAAGAAGCAAAGAGGGAAAGAGAGGGTCTTATTCTTTGGACTGATGGATCGAGAAAAGAAGATGAGTGGGTAGGGTGTGCAGTGGTATGGAAAGAGGAAAGGTGGAATAAGAGGAGGGTACACTTAGGCCGACAGAAGGAAGCGTTTGACGCAGAAATGTACGCGATGTTGGAAGCAGTGAAAATTGCGGATGAGATTTGCGGAAGAAAAGAAGTGAGGAGAGTGACGGTTTTTATGGACTCCCAAGCGACTTTACGAAGAATACAATCGGACGAACCGGGACCAGGACAAGTACTGGCCTTACGAACGATGAATTGGGAAAGCGAGTTGCTGAAGAAAAATATCCAGGTGGAGTACCGGTGGGTACCCGCCTATAAGGGAATTGAAGGCAACGAAGAAGCGGACCTACAAGCGACAAAGGCGGCGTATAAACATTGCGGAAGTTATACGGAAACGCAAAACCCGCTACCCCATTTGAATTATATATCTTTCGCTCATATTGGTCGACGATTAACGGAGACGAAATGGGAAGAAAGTAAGAAAGAAATTAAAAGAATGGGAAAGAAATCGAGGCACAGTTACCGGTATGATTTGGTGAAGAGGGGGGGTAACAGTGTGGTGATGAAATCCCAGAAATCGATTGCGGCGAGGTTTTATCAACTTAAGACAGGGCATGCTCTTATGGGGAAATACTTAATGCGCATCGGAAAAAGAAGAGATATGAAGTGCTGGTGGTGTGGGCATGAATATCAGACAAGAGACCACCTTTTTAAGTGGTGTAAAAGATGGAAACGAGAGCAGAAGCGACTTTGGGTTGACGGGCAAGAG
>Ga0307514_10000545_pt1 | contig 72722 bp, 65 predicted proteins | sample 16_EM_MG_FD_203088 | JGI IMG/M metagenome (GOLD analysis project Ga0307514, IMG submission 203088) | Populus trichocarpa ectomycorrhiza microbial communities from riparian zone in the Pacific Northwest, United States - 16_EM | ecosystem: Host-associated > Plants > Roots > Unclassified | place...
CCAGTCTGGGGTAGGGCTCAGTCCAGTCCAGTCCAAATGGAAGGTTGGACTGGACTGGACCACAGACTGCCAGTCTTGGACTGGACGGGCTCGGTCTGGACCAGTCCACACACACTTACAAATTCGAAATTGATTCATAGTCATGTATCACTGAAAACATGACTCATCCTCACATTTGATAACCACCCACCTCTGAAACCCACTCTGGGCGAAATTATGAGAGTTCTGTCTGTATATTCGGTACAATCAAGATATATTTCTCCCATTAAAAGACCGATACAGTGTGAAGTATACCCTAACCCTGGACACAGCGCTGAACTGATCCACGCCTGTCCAGTCCAGTCCAGTCCAGGTCCAACAGAATTGTGGACTGGTCCGATCCCGGTCCAAAAACTTCTTGGACTGGACTGGACTAAACCCGGACTGGTCCAGTCTGGACTGGTCCACCCCCGGACTGGTGGAATCATTGTATCTAGTACAACTCAGATAGCTTTGGAAGTATATTTGGGATTCCTGCATTGGTTGGAGATCAGTCCTGGGTACACACAAAGATTTCTCTGATACTTTAATGTCCATCCAATCTTGTTGAAATCACTCCAATTGTGGTTTTAACCATGTCAGCAGAAATCAATATTACTCAGAATGCCAGCCACAATGCCCTCCCATGGTCCAATTCTCTTCTGGCTTGTATACTTGTCAGTTTATACTCTGCCTTCAGTTATACAGTACTGGAGAGTTCAAGTGAGTAACATAAATTTTGCTGATAACTTGAATTGGACGAAGAAATGTACTTAAGACAATAATCAAGCAAGTTTGGAGAGATACCATATGGCTGTGATTTCAGCAAGTGAAAAGGTACACAATGAGGCCTTCATGATGTCAACAGGGAGAATGTGATCGGGTGATCTTGGAGGTGCACTGTGGTAAATCAGCAAAATGTAAATTGGACTGGAAGCCATACGCAAACCTCCCTGACCCTTCGGTAGCTCTCACCAGTACATCTAAGTACTTCGAGATGCTCATAGCCCCCCCTGGAGCTTTTCAATGTGCGCTCAGTCTCTGCAAGAGAATTTTCGTGTACTCCTGTAAGCACCTGCAGTGATGGAGATTCATTCAGGATGCTACAAGATTTGACTATTACAATAGGCAAATGTTGGAGCTACTGAGACCTATGCACAGGTCTGTGGGAGACTTTGAGAGCAGCTGAGACCTCAGCACAGGTCCGCAACTGACTTCAAGAGCAGCTGGGACCACAGCACAAGCTCTGCAGGAGACTTGATGCCACATTCTCACATCAGTGTTTCTTAGCGTTCCACAACCACAAGGCAGTTCATCTATCATATTCCTCTTTGTTACAGTCACAAGATTTGCTATATCATAATATGGCATGTATTATCTAAGTCACTCTATATATATACATACAGGGATACAGGGAGAAAGGAGATGGTCTCTGCAACAGGGTGTTTATATTTGGAAGACTCTGGCGTAGATAGACATCATCTCATTAGACGAAATACACACTCTGTCTTTCCCATCTCTTCTTCTCATACACTCTTGCCAAGCTTCCATACATCCACACAACTTCATCACCAAAATGTAATTCAGTTCAGAAGCCATAAGCAAACGTCTCAGCCACTCCGGTAGCCCTCGCCAGTGCTTCCAAGTACATCAAGATGCCCACAGCGCCCCCAGGAGCTTTGCAAACTACTCTCAGACTGTGCAAGAGGATTCTCATGTGCTCCTGAAAGCAGCTGCAGTGATGGAGGTGCATTCAGGATGCTACGAGATTTGACTATTAGGATAGTCAAATTTTGGAACTGCAGAGACCTCTGCGCAGGCCTGCAGGAGACTTGGTGTCATATTCTCACTCCAGTGGTTCTTAGGGTTCCATAACCACAAGGCATCTCATCGATCATATTGGTCTTTGTTACAGTCAGAAGATTCGCTACTTCATAATATGGCATGTATTCTCTAAGTCTCTCAATATATATACATTTGGAGATACAGGAATAATGGAGATAGACTCAGCGACAGGCAGTATATAAGTCGGAGACCCTGGGGTAGATAGACATCATCTCATTATACGAAATACAGATTCTATCTTGCCCAACTTCGAGGTGCGCCTGAAAATGACTATCAAGTGAACTCTGGGATACACTCCGAGGCCGTAATCGAGTGACTTTGGAGATGCACTTGGAGGCCGTGATCGAGCGAGTTTGGAGATCCACTTGGAGGCCGCGATGGAGCGAGTTTGGGGATGCACTTGGAGGCTGTGATCGAGCGAGTTTGGAGATGCACTTGGAGGCCACGAGCGAGCGTTGTTGGAGATGCACTTTGAGGCCGTGATCGAGCGAGTTTGGAAGCCATGATCGAGCAACTTTGGAGATGCACTTGAAGCCTGCGATCGAGCGAGTTTGGAGATGCACTTGGAGGCCATGATCGAGCGAGTTTGGGGATGCACTTGCAGGCCATGACCAAGCGGGATTGGAGGAGTACTTAGAAGGCGGTCAATCTGGAGGCAGTAAGTTCAGAAGGGAGGCGCAATGGGAGCGGAGACTCTATTCATTGTTTAACTCGTAATTGTGCGAATGTAGAGAATTGAGTAAAACATGGTCTGCCGAGAGATGAGACTGGCTGGGAGCGGGAGACAGTCGATCTTGGGATGATGCAGTATGCGGTGTAAGCAGTACACAGTGAATGCTGGACTCGGTGTATGCTGTACTCGGTGTATGCTGTACTCGGTGTATGCTGTACTCGGTGTATGCTGTACTCGGTGTATGCTGTACTCAGTGTTAACTGTTGATCATGGCATGGAGAGATAGAGAGGGATGACTTAACTTTGTGTTTTTATGTGATGGTCGAATTGAGGACAAGAAAGAGAGAGATGAGAGGGTACGGAGGAAATCATCATGAGAATGTGGGACTTAAGATAAGATCGTGTGCGAGGCAATTTACGATCCCCGATAGAGCAGGTAGGAGTCCCGATCCGGGGTGTAATTACACCGATATGAGGTTATCCCAACCCAATCCGGCAAGTCGTACCCCTGAATACTTATTTCAGCTCGTATCCTCCACATCGTTCTCATCTTCATCCCAAATCTCTCTCTTTGTCGTCCACAACTCTACTATCATCGCAGAACACAAAGTTAAGTCATCCCTCTCTCTCTCGCCATGTCATGATCATGAGTTGGCACCGAGTATAGCATACACCAAGTACAGCATACACCAAGTACAGCATCCATCCAAGATTATTTGTATTCCCTTCATTCTCATGATTACGAGTTGACCCCTGAATGTAGCTTCAACTTCCGGCGTGCCTCCCTATGAGAGCTCAAAGGTAAAATCACCATGTCACATTCCCACGGTTACAAGTTAACTAACTGACGAAAAGTGTCTCCGCACCTGGCGAACTGTACATCGACTGCCTCCCAGTACTCGACCAAACTCACTGTATTACTGCCTGTAAGTGCATCTCCAAACTCGCTCCATTACTGTCTCCAAACTCGCTCGATCACAGCCTCCAAGTGTATCTCCAAACTCGCTCGATTACAGCGTCCAAGTGTATCTCCAAAGTTGCTCGATCACGGCTTCCAAGTGTATCTCCAAACTCGCTCGATTACAGCATTCAACTCCACAGGATCATGGCCTCCAAGTCCATCTCCATAATCGCTCGATCACCACGTCGAAGTGCATCTCCAAACTCGCTCAATCACAGCCTTCAAGTGTATCTCTAAACTCCCCCAATTACGGCCTCCAAGTGCATCTCCAAACTCGCTCAATCGCGGCCTCCCAAGTGCATCTCCAAACTCACTCGATTACGCCCTCCAAAGTGCATTTCCAAACTCATTCGATCACGGCCCCGGAGTGTATCACTGACTTCACTTGATTGTCATTTTCAGGTACACCTCGAATCGCCCACAAGAACCGCCTGCAGCCAGTCCAGATATACCATGTGTAGATGGGTAGCTATATAGATACATAGATACATAGATGGGAATACAAACTGAATACATGAGTTTTAACAAGCGTTGAACGATAAGTAGTAGCTATGATTTCCAGGCGCACCAGCAGCGTACTCAAAGAAGATGTTGTTTTTCCCAGACTGCTCTACTGTAATTCGAGGTGCTCCCAGACTTATCGCCGGCGCTCCCAGGTGCTTTCAGGCTTGTCGTCGGCACGCCCAGGGTTGTCGCCGGCGCTCCCAGTTACTCTAAAGGCCGGCAGGAATGCCCTCCTAGGGTCTGATACTCTCCTGAAATTGACGCATCTAAGTTTACACTCCACATCCTCTCAGACACTCCTGGAGGCTTCCAGTGACTACATTACACTTTGCTGATGTTGTGCAGTTCATCATAGCCAGGTATCCCTTCATTTCCTCTCCGACTCTACCTACGCTTCTCGACAAGGAACTGCACTTTCACATTAATTTTCTTCGAATGCCATTTGAGGTGCCATGGATCGTTGTTGATGGGCTGTCAGCCATCTAGCTCCAGCATTTCACCACACCATGATCCAGTGAACTTAGAGCTGCAGTTTACCCACATCATCGAGCAAGTTTGGGGATGCATGTAGAGGCAGTGATCGTGCCAACTTTGAGGCCATAATACAGCGAGTTTGGAGATACACTTGGTTGCAGCGATATGGACAGTTTGGAAATGCACTCTGAGGCCATAATCGGGCGAGTTTAGAGATGCACTTGGAAGGCGGTAATCGAGCGAGATTGGAAATACACATGGAGTTCGTGATTGAGTGAACTGTGAGATACACTCCTAGATTGTGATCGAGCGAGGTTGGAGATGCAGTTGGAGGCCATGATCGAGTGAGATTGGGGCAGTACTTGGAGGCGGTCAATCTGGAGGCAGTAGTTTAGGAGGGAGGTGCCATGGGAGTTGAGACTCTATTCATTGGTTAACTCACAATTGTGGGAATGTAGAGAATTCAGCAAAACATAGTCTACAGCGAGATGAGAGAGTGGCTCGGAGCTGGAGACAGTTGGTATGGGGATGATGCAGTGCACGGTGTATGGAGTACTCGGTGTATGCTGTACTCAGTGTATGCGCTACTCGGTGTATGTTGTACTCGGTGTTAACTCATGATTATGGCATGGACAGGTAAAGAGGGATGATGGAACTTTGTGTTGTCAGGTGATGGTAGAGTGGAGGACGAGAAAGAAAGAGATAAAAGGAGATGGAACAAATCATCATAAGAAGCGGTGACATAAGAGACTCTCGTGTAAGCGTCTATTTAACATCTACGATACAGCAGGTACTAGTCTTGATCTGGGGTGTGATTATTCTGATACAAGGTGTTCGAAACCTAATCAGCCACATTGTTACTGTCATTTCTCATATCCCCTTGTATTTTACACATCGTTCTCATCATCAACGTCATAACTCTCTTTCTCATCAACAACCCTACTATTATCGCAGAACACAAAGTTAAGTCATCCCGCTCAATCTCTCCATGCCATGATCATGAGTTGATACTGAGTATAACACACACCACGTACACCATCGAGACAAGATGATTTGTGTTCCCTTCATTCTCATGAGTATGAGTTGCCCTCTGAATTTAGCTTCAGCTTCCGGCATGCCACCCTACACCATCGACTACCATTTCCGAGATCTCCATCTGAGCTCAAGGGAAAGGTCACCTTGTCACATTCCCACGGTTGCTCATGAACGAGCTGATGAATAGAGTCTCAGCACCTGGCACACTGTCCGTCAACTGCCTCCAAGTACTCGTCCAACTTCGCTCAATCACAGCCTCCAAGTGAATCTCCAAACTCGCTCGATCATGGCCGGCAAGTGTATCTCCAGACTTGCTCGATTATGGCCTGCAAGTTACCTCGATGACGGCCTCCAAGTGCATCCCCAACTTGCTTCATCACGATCTCAGAGTGCATCTCTCAGTTCACTCAATCATCACCTCCAAGGGTATCTCCAAACTCTCTCAAATACACCCTCCAAGTTGATCTCCAAACTCCCATGATTAGGGACTTCGAGTTTGCATGATCACGGTCTCCAAGTGCATCTCCAGACTCGCTCAATGTCGTCCACCAACTGTATCTCCAAACTCACTCTATCACACCCTGCGGGTGAGTCTCCAATCTCGCTCGATTATGGCCTCCAAGTTCGCACGATCACATCCTCCAAGTGTATCCCCAAACTCGCTCAATCACAGGCTTGGAGTGTATTGCTGAGTTCACTGCATCATGATTTCCAGGCACACCTCGGATAGCTCTCAAGCTCCATCTGCACACAGTCCAGATATCACGTATGTTGATCGGTTGCTTTATAGATACATAGATGAGAATACAAACTGAATACATGAGTTTTAGAAATTGTTGAATGATCAGTACTAGCTATAATTTCCAGGCGCCCCAGCAGCTTTCCCAAAGAAGATGATTTTCCCATACTGCTCTGCAGTGATTCGAGGAGATCCCAGGCTAGTCACTCGTGCTTCTAGATACTTGCTGACCCATTGTCCACGGTTCCAGACTTGTCGTCAGCGCTTCCAAGCTTGTCGCTGGCACTCCCAGGTGCTCCTAGAGGCACCCAATGATCTCTCCTGCATACCAAGGTGTTCGCAAACATATCACACTCGCTCCCATGATCCTGTTGTACCAGTCATCAGAGATCCCAATTACTCTGAAGGCTAGCCAGAATGCCCTCCTAGGGTCTGATACTCTCCTGAAATTGACGCTGCTAAGTGTACATTCCACATCCTCTCAGACACTCCTGGAGGCATCCAGAGATTTAATTACATTTTACTGATGTAGTGATTTAGTGCAGTTAAGAATATTGTCAGGGGTGGTCAATTTCGGGGGGGTAGATTACAAGCAAGTTGTAATGTAATTTATGATGTAACCCACCATAACATAGCAACCAATCACACAACAAAGCACACATGCACCAGTAGCAGGGCTGCTTAATTTCCCCTCATACAAACTCAATTTTCACTCCCTCCCTGCAACACCACCATGGGAAGAGTGATGTGCAGAAATGCAAGGACTGACTGAGAGAATAGGACTCATGAAGTCAAATATCCATTCCGTTCAAGTCTTGAACCATCTATCTATTCTGCTGCTTCAATATATCATATACCCTGTGGCTCCTTGTAAGACTGTCATACAGACATACAGCTAGGGAGCGGAGCACATGAGAAGTAGCCGCTACTGACTCTAGAACAGGAGAAATTAATTGTATGGTATTGTGACACACTAGGTGTCTTGGGATATCCGGTGCAAGCAATGATGGTTAAGACAGTTGCAACATCCCTTCTACTCCGACCTCAGTGATCACAACTTGGTACACACTTGATGACAATCTTTCCTTACTGTAATTCTGGAATTGGATTAATGTTCAGCCAACAACTAGAGAAACAAAGGGCTAGTGGAAATATTTGTGCAATTTTTATTAACACTTTTCCAAGGTATATCATTTGAGTCTATACATTTATTCTGAACTAATACTGGTCACAGAAACTTGGATGACTGATTACAAAGCTCAATGCACAACCAGAAATCATTTACAATATGAATGAAAAGGGTCTTCTACTTGGTTATGCTCTTAAGGTGAAGGCTATAGACTGTACCAGTACAAAGAATCCCCACTACATCAGCAAAATGTATTCTAGTCACTGGATGACTCCAGGAGTGTCTGAGAGGATGTGGAGTGCAAACTTGGATGCATCATTTTCAGGAGAGTATCAGACCCTAGGAGGACATTCTGGCCGGCCTTCAGAGTATCTGGGATCTCTGAGGACTGATACAGCAGTACCATGGCAGTGATTGTGACAAGTTTGGGAAAACCTCAGAGCACTGAAAGGAACTTTTGGTGCACCTGCGAGCGTCTGCGTGCGCTGACGACAAGCCTCGGAGCACTTGGGAGAACTGGCGATATGCCTGGGAGTGCCGAAGACAAGTCAGGGAGTGTAGGCAACAAGTCTGGGAGCACAAGGAATCACAGTACAGCAGTCTGGGCAAAACAACATCTGCTTTGAGAACGCCACTGGTGCGCCTAGTGTTAGCAACGGTTCCATTTTGGGACCGTTTCTACTATAGCGGTTCCAAGAAACCCGGAACCGGACAGTTCGGTTCGGGTTTTTGCCAAACGGTTCCGTCAAATAAGTCTACCAATAATGATTAGAAAGTTTAGCACTTGGTATATGAAATATGCAGCTTTGCATGGCGCATCTTTTGGTGCTCTCCAATGATCCATATCTTTAAAACTTAGCAAGCGGCTTTGAAAATACTGTCATTTTTGGTCCGAAAACGGTGTTTTTGCGCCGCCGCTTGCTGAGTTTTAAAGATATCGAAAATCGGAGACGACCAAAAGATGCGCCATGCAAAGCTGCATATTTCACATACCAAGCTCTAAATTGTATGATTAATATTAGTGGACTTAATTGGCCAGTTCGCTTAAAAAATCATCGATTTTTGATGTGGTAAGGCCGTTGCCACGCAGACCTATAAAACCCGCGGTTCCAAATATGGAACCGTTGCTAACACTAGGTGCGCCTGGAATTCATAGCTACTACTGATCGTTCAACAATTTCTAAAACTTATGTATTCGTTTTGTATTCTCATCTGTGTACCTATGTATGTATGTATCTATGTATCTATATTGCTACCCATCAACACACAGTATATTTGGACTGGCTGAAGGCGGTGCTTGAGAGCAATTCGAGGTGTGCTAGAAAATGACGACCGAGTGAACTCCCACATTCACTCAAATGATATTATCGAGCAAGTTTGGAGATGCACTTGGGAGTCGTGATTGAGCGTAGTTGGAGACACAATTGGAGGCCATAATGGAGTGAACTTAGAAATACACTCAGAGATCAGAATCAAGCGAGTGTGGAGATGCACTTGGAGGCCATAATCGAGCAAGTTTGGAGATGCACTTGGAGGCCATGATCGTGCGAACTCGGAGGGTGTACTCGAGCAAAGTGGGAGGTACAATTGGAGGCCATGCTTGAGCAAGTTTGGAGATCAACTTGGAGGCCGTGATCAAGCGAGTTTGGAGATATACACTTCGATGTCATGATGGTGTGATCTTGGAGGCCGTAATCAAGTCAGTTTGTAGATACACTTGGAGGCCGTGATCGCGCATGATTGGACAACGACTTGGAGGTGGTAGATGTACACCGCGCCGGGTGCTGAGACTCAATTCATCAGTTTGTTCACTCACAACCATCGGAATGTGACACTGTGACTTCACCTTTGAGCCCTCATTGAGAGCTGGCTGATGGTGGTCGATCATGTTGGGAGGCACACCTGAAGCTGAAGCTACAGTCAGGGGTCATCATGTAATTATGAGAATGAAGGGAAGACAAACAATCTTGGGTGGATGCTTCACTCGGTCTATGCTGTACTCGGTGTTAACTCATGATCATGGAGTGGTGAGATAAAGAGGGATGACTTAATTCGGTGTTCCTACGACAATGGAAGTGTTGTTGTTGAGAATGAGAGATCAAGGATAACGATGGAAACGATATTGAGGTTACAAGCGGATTGCAGAACTGAGGAGTACAACATGCCCGATTGGGTATTGGAAAATCTCGTTTCAGTGTAATTTTCCATCGGATTGAGACACTTACCTCCCGTATCAAGAATGGTAAATTGATTTGCACTCGGAATTCTCTTAAGTCCCAGTTTCTCATGCTGATTCCCCAGCAGCTCTTATCTCTCTCTTTTTCTTCCTCAACAATACCATCACCGAATAACACGAACTTAAGTCACCCTGTTCTATCTCTTCATGCCATGATCAAGAGTTGACATGAAGTACAGCGTACACCGAGTACAGCATTCACTGAGTACAGCATACGCCGAGTACTGCCCATACTGAGTGGTAAATACACCGCGTACTGCATTATCCCAAGATCGACTGTCTCCCGCTTCCAGCCAGTCTCTCATCTCTTGGCAAACCATGTTGGACTCAGTTCTCTATATTCCCACAACTACATGTAAACCAATGCACAGAGTCTCAGCACCCATCGCACCACCCTCCTGGTCTACCGCCTCCAGATTGACCACCTCCAAGTACTCTTCCAATCTTGCTCGATCATGGCCTCCAAGTGTGTCTCCAAACCCGCTTGATCACTGTATCCAATTGTATCTCGAAACTCCCTCGATTACAGCCTCCAAGTTTGCACTATCATGGCTTCCAAGTGCATATCTCCAAACTCGCTCAACCGCGGCCATCAGGTGCATCTCCAATCATGCTCGATGATGGCCTTCAATTCTATCTCCATACTTGCTCGATTACGGCCTCCCATTTCGTACAATCATGGCCTCCAAGGCAATATCTCGAAATTCACTTGATCACATCCTCCGGGTGCATCTCCACACTCGCTTAAATACGGCCTCCAGGTGCATCTCCAAAATCTCTCAATCACAGCCTCCAATTGTATGTCGAAACTTGCTCGATTACAGCCTCTAAGTTCGCACAAACATGGCTTCCCAATTCATCTCCCAACGCGCTCGATCAGAGCCTCCCTGTGCATCTCCAAACTTAGTCAATCACAGTCTCCAACTATGTCTCCAAATCCGCCCGATTACGGCCTCCAAGTGGATTTCAAAATATGCTCCATTACTACCTCCAGGTTCATCTCTGAGCCTTGCTCGATCATCGCCTCAGACTATACCTCTGAGTTCACTTGATCACAGTGTGGGGAAATGGTGGAGCTAGAAGGCCGACATGCCATCATCAACACTCTGCCTCACCTCGGGTGGCAGACGAATGGTATTCTTCAGAACCAGCTGTTCCTGCTTGAGGAGCATAGGAAGAGGGTGAGAGGAAATGATGTGACACCCGGCCAGAATAAACTACACAAATTGCGTTGATCCATGACCGCTTCGACAGAGTGCATGACAAACAACAGAAATTGAGTGTTTCTATGAAAGCTTGGCAATAATGTGTGCGACCAAGAGGTGGGAAACATAGAGTGCGTATTTCAAATAATGAGATGATGGCTTTCAACCCCGGAGTCTGCCAAATATATACTCCTTGTCACTGAGTCCATCCACGTATGTATATATATAGAGAGACTTAGATAATACATACCACAGCATGAGGTAGCTTATCTTGTGACTGTAACAAAGACGGATATGGTTAACGAAATACCTTGTGGTTGCGGAACTCTAAGATCCACTGCTGTGAGAATATGGCACGAAGTCACCCACAGAGCTTGCGCAGAGGTCTGAGCTGTTGATGATGCCTCCTGCAGACCTGCACAGATGTGTCCGCTGTGTCCGATGTCTCCCGCTGGCCTGCGCAGAGGTCTCAGAAGCTCTAAAATTGTACTATCCTGATCATCTAATCTGGGAGTATCCTGAATGCACCTCCATGACTGCAGGTGCTATAAGGAGAACCTGCGAATGCTCTTGCAGAGTCTGAGAGCATGGTGCACAGCTTTAGGGGGGCCTAGGAGCATCTGGAGGTACTTAGAAGCACCGGCAAGGGCTACCGGAGAGTCTGGGAGGTTTGCGTGTGGCTTCCTGAACAATTTACATTTTGCTGATGTCTGTTCTCCCTTCATTTTCATGATTTCGAGTTGACACCTGAATGTAGCTTCAGCTTCCGGCGTACCTCTCTCCATATCGACTGCCACCAGCCAGTTCTCCATAAGAGCTTCAACGGTAAAATCAGCTTGTCACATACCGACGGTTTCGAGTTGACTAACCAATGATTAGAGTCTCAGCACCTGGCACGCCTCCCATCGACCGCCTCTAGATCGACCACCTCCAACTACTCCACTAATCTCCCTTCATCATAGACTGCTGCAAGTCCATCTCTAAACTCGCTCAAGCACTGCTCGGAGTGTATTTCTGAGTTCACTCAATCTCTGTCTCCAAGTGCATGTCTAAACTCACTGGATCATGGGCTCCCAGTGCATCTCGGAGTTTACTCAATCTTGGTGTCCAATTGCATCTCCAAACTTCCTTGATCACGGCCTCAAAGAGCATCTCCAAACTTGCCCAATCATGGCCTTGCAGTGCATCTCTGAGTTTACTCAATCTCGGCCTCCAATTGCATTTCCAACATCGCTCAATCACGGCGTCGGAGTGTACCTCTGAGTTCGCCCTATCGTCATCTTCAGGCGCACTTCGAATTGCTCACAATCAGGGCATGCTGCCACTCCAGATATACCCTGTATAGATAGGTAGCTATATAGATACATAGATACACAGATGAGAATACAAACTGAATACATAAGTTTTGAAAATTGTTCAACGATAAGTAGTAGCTATGATTTTCAGGTGCACCAGCAGCATTCCCAAAGAAGAGGTTTTTCCCAGACTGCTCTACAGTGATTCAACATGCTCCCAGGTGCTCCCAGGTGCACCTGAAGGCCACTAAATCTGTTTAGCAAACTCTGGGATTTCACCACCCTGTGATTCTGGTCCGACAACTTTCAGACACTCCCAGAGGTTCCCAGTGACCAAAATACATTTTGCTGATGAAAGTAAAGGCGGTATGTAGGCCACACGACCCGTCACCTGGGCGAGCGGAAGCTTCTAATTTTCCGTCAAACGATACAAGGTTCCGGCAGAGCCATCTGAGTAATCCGGAACACCCGGGTCGTTCTGACAGAAACTAGAGTTATTGCTGATGAAGAACCATATGAATGTGTCATGAGGCTTCATCTGACAGCAGAAAGACAAATACCAGCATGCAGTTCTGGCCAATTGAGGTGCAGCAAGCATTGAATGAGCATGCAGGATTCAATCTACTGCAATGGCTGGGATTGCAGGCTCGCCTTACATTGACAGTTACTTGTACTCTCCGAAACTGCATTGTTTCAACTCGAGCTTTCATCATGATTTGTTCTTCATGCACTCTTGGGATTGGACGTTTGAGGAAATCAGAGATTGTCTGTTTATGATTTGACACGAACTTCAGGCGGGAGCTAGCTGGTTACCGATTGAGCCGCTAAACAGAGACTGGCATTCAGATTCTATCTCTTCGTGCTGTCTTGATGGAACTCGGTTCACAGAATCTCCTTTAGGATACAGGATTTTAGCACCCCGAATATACAAGTTGTTCACAATGTTGTTAACTCAGAGTTGGAAGGGTTGTGAAATTAGGCCTGTTCGAGAAAGTGTGGTATACATGTGAGCGGGAGTTGCTGGTCATCTGCAGAGTCGCTGAGCAAAAGCAGGCTTTTGAGATCAGCTCTCTCAAGCTGCAGCTCAATTATGGAGCTCGAACGACAAAATCTATTATAGGATCTTGGAAACATATAAGGTCTCAACATACATCTTAGTCAAAATCCAGTTAAATGTGGTTACTGATCGCCTAGGGGAGTGTATCTACGGTAAGTGTATCGTGGGCACCTTCCTCCAACTGATGGGTTGACACAGAGCATGAAATTTATGGCATTTTAGCAGTGGCCTTCATATACCGATAGTGTTAGCAACACGTCCGGGTAACCCGCCAGCGGCCTGGGTGTGGACTGCAAAAACGGGTCGGTTCGGTTCCAGACCAGTCCAAAAACCTGAACCGCTGACTCTTTGCGGGCTATACACGGACCCGTACTCGTCAACCCTCGGGTTTCACCGGATTTGGCTAGATCTGTCGGTTCCAATCTCCGGTTCTGCGTTTCTGGTATCACATTTATGGTAGTATTCAAATATGCTATTGTTAATCGTAAAATATTGAGATTAGTATGTCACAGTTCATTTTCGACATATTTAGCCAACTTGATATGCAAAACACGCATACTCATGCACCCAGCCGCATCCTGGAAATGGGCGTCAAGAGAGCGTCAACAGAGCGTCAACAGAGTGTCAACAGAGCGTCAACAGAGCATCGACGATATTTGGTCTTGCATCCTCGGTATTATGAGTGGTGCTTGATCACAAGTATCCATAAAGAAGGATATGGCAGCCATTATGGGCAGATATGTACGGGATATTCTCTCCACATCCTCCGGGACATTAACAACTTATTTCATTTACAGAGCTACCACTAAGTATTCTTGAGCCTTTTAGCGTATAATGACAGTCAAAACAATGTATATAGACAATAACCACCACATCGTGCTGTGATTAACCATGATGGAAGGCCAACAATCGTTGACACTCAGTTGACACTCATTTGGAAGATGGGGCAGGAAGTGTTTCACTTTCACTTTTGCCTATATAGGCAGCAAATAATCAGTTTATGACAATGTCCAACCTGTCGCCCCTGGATTACCCATGATACAGGACCAACAATCGTTGACGCTCCGTTGACGTTCATTTTCATGATGGGGCAGGCAGGGTATTGCAATCTGTTTGGCCTATAAAGGTGGCCAAAAATTCCTTTATGACTGACTACAACCTATCGGAGGTGTGCTTTCCCAGGACGCATGACCAAAAATCGTTGACGCTCCGTTGACGCTCATTTTGCCATGGCTGTATCCACAATATGCAATCATTTAATCTGGCACACTCTATTATTCACATTGTTTTGGCTGCCTTTCTGGCGTTTTCATTTACTTTCTTCTTGATCATTCCGTTGTGCTGTAATAATACATAGATATATAAAACAATAATCTCCAAAATCCCGTGCCTTTCGATCAATGCTCGTCATCAGTTGCAGGATCGCTCAATCCGCTTCTCTGGTCTTCAAAATGAATGTTAGCTGCATTACCACACGACAGATCGTATTCTAACTTTCATCAGTCGGCATATCTGGATCACAATCGGTATGTTGCTGGGTATCCGCATCATCATCGAAAAATTCCGCACAAGAAACAGCTGTATGCGAATACGTATATGCGGCCGGCAAATTGACGATTTGAGAAGGTTGAGCTCCAGAAGTATTACTGGTTGGGGCAGGTGGCGTGCCAGGCAGAGGTGGAGTCGGCTCTGGAGTCAGCTCTCTGCTTTGGACGGGTGGAGATGCACCTGTTCCTCTGGGTCTCCAGAGTGTCTACAGATTCTTTGTGGTCCCATTGTTGCAAGGAAGGCAGCCGGACGTTTGGTTTTGATGAAGCATTGCCGGGTGTCATTGTATCGCAGTCTTCACCTGTATATGCCCAGGAAACTCAACACCCCACTTCTTCTCTTCTTGGACCTCAGCGGGTGGTTTCTGAATGAGATAATGTGTTTCCTATATTGCGGCGCACGAAAAGCCTTCTTTGGCCATTTTGGCCATATACAATGCCAGGCGCATGTCGGATTGTTCCAGTTGTACCCGACCTCCTTGCCTTGCCATAGTTGCAGACATGTTGAAAACCTACAAGACATTAGTTGGTGCTTCTAACAATGAAATTCGGCTGTTACCGCCACCATAAACGCTTCCGTAGCCTTGTCTACAGTGATTAAAGCCTGTTTCGTCCACTTACGGGGATGATTATCAGGAATTTCATCTGCGAAAATCCCAGAGCTGAAAACATCGTGATGTTCGATTTCGTGGACTGTGTGGACAAATGCCTTTGTCAAGCATGGAGGTTTCCCGTGACAGGCAGCAATGAATCCATTTCGTACCTCTCTATGGGCACCCGCTGTATGTTATAGAGTTAACTGACCGCCGTTCGCCTCAATCTGGATATACTCACATCCAACTGCATGCTGCTTCTTATTTTTGCTGCTTCCAGTCTTGCGGACGATTGTTAAATGTGCATCCAGGGTCATATGTTTGGTGGCTGCATTGGTAGTGTCGCGGTGAACTAACTTGAGTCTGCACTCATGTTGTGTGCGAAGAATTTCCGTATTTGATGTAGCGCCCGCCAATTGGCCAGTATTCGAGCGGCTCTTACCTGGCGGAGGTGGTTGTGTATCGATGATGTGCTGGTGTTGAATAGGAGAGGAAGATGATAATGAGAGGAAGTGGGAAGCCCTGAGGACTATATAGTTAGCAACTTGTCAGAATGGAATAAGTAGCAGCCAACACGATCATTATGCTCAAGATGAATCCTGCTGAGTATGGCTGCAACTTGCAGGGGTTTCCCACCGCCCCGCAATTTGCATAAAGTCGGTCTGATGTTGCTTCTGTGGTAAGAAGGATAAATTCCGGTGTACGACTGCCGCAATCGCCTAATTGCTATATATTAATAGGATGTAGTTCGAGGGAAAAACCTCTGCTGATGTTGATCTCAAATGATCCCGGGATATTAGATGAAAATGACGCTCACAATCCGGTCATGTTGTACGATTAGCGTCACTATTCCTGATTTATTGGCAGTCAAGAGGAAGATTTTGCTTTGTTCAAGATGAGTAAATGCACCAACCTTGACATAAAAGATGCAGCTTGCCTCCATATTGTCCATAACTTGCAACATCCAACATCTCGCATAATGACAAAGTCCACGCAAACTACAATGGTCAATACTCCGAAAAAGAACTTCTCACCACTTCTGGCTGGCAGAAACTGCGAATCGACAAAGCAGTGAACCCAACGACGTCATCAAGCAAATGAGAGCAAGAGTGGCTTGGAGGCAGAGAGACTCCGAGCCCTTGGCGCACTGTGCAGCCTGAGATCCAAAAAGAAGCTTGCGGCAGAGAAATTACGAGAAACGCACTGCTTAAGTAATGAAGAGAAAGAGAAATGGATTGGAGATTATGTTGAGAGAGAAACCGCTGGGGCAAGGAACCGAGTTCAAGACACAGAGGCAGCGGTTCAGCAAGAGCAGGACGATATGACGCATGCTGAAATAGTGTGATTGACATCCAGAGAGCCCAAAAAGACGTTTGAGGAGATGCTGGTTGCTATTGGAGACAGTCTGAGTGATCTTGCAAGTTCCGACGATGGGGAGGATGGGGAAGATGATGATGATGAAGAGACTGAGCAGGGCAAGCTGAGCGAAGATGATGAACCCGGCTGGGTGATGGGCACAATCACTAAAACTGTACAGCAGCGCATGGAGAGGTTTCGGCAGAAACCAATGAAGCTCGACGAATTGACTCAACCGGGATGGGAGGATGCAGCCGACTACTTCCGTGAACGAGATTAGAAGTACGGCACATCCGAATTGAGGGTTCCGGCATTCTTTCAGCCACAAACGAATGATGATGATCTGCCGCCTCCACTGACAACATTTGGAGAGCATATGGAGAGTCTTGACATTGTCCCCTGAATATCGCAAAGGCCACAACGGACTTCTCGACCAGGAAGTAGTCATATCAGGCTTGGTTCGGTGAAGCCGCAGTCAAAAGTGAGCATATCTAGTGGTGAGCCAGCTGTGAAGCCCGATTCGTCCGGGTTGCTGAAAGCGAAGCCAATTGAACCTGTAAGCTTTTACCCCTGCGTATAGCCACCAGCTAATTACCATATAGATATCGGATTCCGACAAAGAGATGGTGACGGCTCCGGCATCTTCAGAAGAATAGATATGCAAACTGTAATTTTTGACGTCTGATCGCGGTGAAAAGCAAGTTGTTTACCAATTTTGCTATGTGTCAGCTTTTTCTTGATTTCAGTGACCAAATTGTGAGACATGATGATTCGTCTGTGCATGTGCAAGGGTCGAACACACCATATGAACATTCTAGTATCCAAATCGCACTGTAAGACGGCCAAAATGTTCAGTTTCATTCTGCAAGTGACTGTTAAGTGACAAAGCAAAAGCATTATTAGTGACGAAATGTACTAACAAAATTTAAGTCAGTGATGTCATACGTGTCATGGAAAGAGCGGTCAGTGCGCATGACGAATTGAACTGAACGACAACCGTCATGCTAAATCCATCCATGTATCCAACTGTATAACTCTCAGCACAGACCTCGTGCACATCATTGAGATATTTGAGATTGCTTGTGGTACGTCATGGAAATCGAGGAGAAGCAGCTGGATAAGGAATGTTGAGGAAGTCGAGCTATATTTACCAAAAACTAGTGAAATAATCTACATGCCGTCAAGTGCCGGCCGAATGTGCGGCAATGTGATGGTGCCACATCATTTTTTCCTCAGACAGTGTAGATAGTAGTTAATCAGAAATTGAGAGATAACAAAACTCCTGGATGCAAATGATAATACATACAAACGCAATACTGGATGTCGAAAATGTGTATATGATTCGTTGCATACAATTATTGAGTGTACAAAGGCTGTTTCAATGTGATCAATGTGAGCGTCAACAGAGTGTCAACAATTTTAAATCTTACACATTCAGCAATCAATGGGCTGCATTTTCCTATCCTTCCAAAGCACATGTATAGGTTGGCGTTATTGCGAAAAAAGCAACTGATTTGCTTGTTGCCACATCCAAAAAATGAGCGTCAACAGAGCATCAACTATGTTTGGCATTGCGTCAGGAAATATCCAGTAGGCTGTGCAGTTACAGTAAGTCATAATCGAACTATCGGCCACCTTTCCATTGAACAATGGTGTTGGCAACATTTCTACTGTGTCCTAAAAATGAGCGTCAACAGAGCGTCAACGACTTTTGGCCTTGCATCTTGGAAAATGCAAGGGCTGTGCGGCAACATTACCTCATAATCACGCTATCGGCCGCCTTGCTAGGCAAAACCTCATTCAACAACATCGCTACGATGTCCTAAAAATGAGTGCCAACGACTTTGGGCCTTGTATCATGGAAAATCCTAGAGCTGTGCGGTGACATTAAGCCATAATCAGATTATCGGCTGCCTTTCGAGGCAAAAACGGTTGTGATGACATCACTACTATGTCCTAAAACTGAGCGTCAACGGAGCGTCAACGACTTTGGGTCTTGTATCTTGGAAAATCCTACGGCTGTGTGGTGACATTAAGCCATAATCAGATCATCTGCTGCCTTTCTAGGCAATAACAGTTGCGACGGCATCGCTACTATGTCCTAAGAATGAGCGTCAATGGAGCGTCAACAACTTTTCACCATGCACCTTGCAAACTCCGGGGGCAGTGCGGTGACAGTAACACATAATCGAACTATCGGCTTTCTTTTTAGGCCAAAATGGTTCTGACGACATCGTTACTATATCCGAAGAATGAGTGTCAACGGAGCGTCAACGATTTGAGGCCTTCCATCATGGAAAATCAAGCGGCTATGCGACCACAATGATCTATAATCGTACTATTGGCCGGCTTTCTAGGCAACTATGCTTACGACAAGATCCTAACCATGTCCCAATATGAGCGTCAATGGAGCGTCAATGATTTGTGTGCTGGCATTTTGGATAATCTAACCGGAATGGAGCGCAGATAAACCACAATCAACCTATCGGCAGCCTTTATTGGCAAACATGCTAGTGAAGATATCGCGTCCGCCTCCTACAAATGAGTGCCCAGGGTGTGTCAAGGCTCTGAACTCTACACAGCAATCAACTGCATTATGCTATTCCGAATGGGAGTTTTACGCGGTTAGTCATTGCAATCTGTACTTCGATTCAACTTCACAAATATGCATGCAATGTCTTACTAATCTGATTATTTTCCTTGTAGCTGTAGAGTCAATATTTAAGAACCCGCATTCTGCTTTACTGTATGGTTATTTTTGGCAGTTTCTCGAGTCGGAATACCCAGCTTTCTAATTTCTACCGCCTTGTCGGATTCCAAATCTTTGAACACCTCATTGCTTGAGGTTATGATCTCGTCCAAAAATGAACATGTCTTTATTCGTGATTCCAGCGACCTTACATTGCAAATAATCTGGGATGCTTGGTGGTCTTCAATGAATGTATTCTCGAAGCGGCCTATTACTTGGAATAATTCTACACATGCGCCTTCATGGCGATTCTATTTGCACTGCAGAATTGAGGAGACCGGCAGCTCTGGCATCATATGTATCGTGTGTCATCAAGTTCTTCGCCATCCATCAGGACATGGGACCAGCTCAATGGGAGAACACTTGCTGGCAAAAGCACACATCGCAAAGTTAAACGAATTAACAGAGTCAGAGGTCACTGAATTGACTAGTTCGACAGTGGATGAAACAGCTTTGGCCATCCTGAAGAGGCAAGGAAGTCGCAGAATCAAAATTGTAAGTGTGCCGAGGTAAAGGATATTTGATATCCAATTAAATTCATATTGACTGAAATGACAGACAAAACGTTCCAAACTGGCAGCTAAGGACTTTGAAACTTTCAAATTTCACCAAGACACATGGAATCGCTACCTCATGTTAGGATTTGTTTCAGCACATATTCCATGGAACGCAATATCAAATCTCGAGCTATGACGGTTATATATGGCATTACTCAACGACCTAGTCTTACCATCCGCTACGACCCTTAGTAACATTTGCCAGAGGGAATATGCACTGACTGTGGATGCAATTAAGAAGCAATTGCCATTACAAAATAAAGTCAGTTTACTTTTGCAAGGATGGACATCAAAGAACAAACTAGCCATAACGTCAGTCATTGCATACTATGTGGATCGAAATTGGGCATTGCGTGAAGTTCAACTCACTTTCGATGATATTGATCGCCTGTTCTGTTCCTGTTCCGATAGCTAATCAAAGATGATAGGTCAAGGGCCAATATACTGCAGCAAGGCTAGCCATACATTTGAATGACGTGCTTGATCATTGTGAGTTTACAGATGGTCGTTTGCTTGGTATTACAACTGATAAAGCTTCATCAAACTACTCGCTGACACGCAAGCTGCAATCAACACTTGAGGCCTCTGGAATCGAGTGGCCAGCATTGAGGAACTACATACCATGCATGGCACATGTCATACAGCTGACTATAGGTGCATTCATGAGCAGTCTTGGTGTGAAAGGCCGCACCAAGTCTTGGGAAGCCCATGAATGCGATCAGCAATTTGGAGAGAATGAAAGCATAGACATTGCGAAGAGTCAAAGACTTCGAAAAGAGGGCAATGCTAGACTCAGCAAGGTGTCGGCCATGAGACCAGGTTTAGCAAAGATAATTGAGAAAGTACGTATTTCATGATATTTTGAAAGTCCTGAAGCTGACCTTCATATAGCAGAGAATGCTTGCTGTATTAATTACGCTGACACCTGGTCGCCGAAACGAGTTTATTGACTGTCAAAAAGCCAAAGTCCGCATTGCAGTACTTCCGATTATGGATGTGAAGACACATTGGAACTCTACTCTGGAGTTGCTCGAACATGCCTACCGCTTACGGGAATTCACCCCCAAGTGGCTTCTAAACCCAATATACGCTGAATACTGGCCACTATTTACAACTCAGGATGAATGGACGATTGTCAAGTATGTCATGGAACTATTGAGGCCATTTCGATATTGGACCCTTTGGATGTTGAAGAGGCATACACTCACATTGCATTATGTTATCACAGTGTACAATGAAATGTTCCATCGTATGGATGGTGTGATGCGAGCTTTGGCCAAGAAGAAGACTCAATGGAACGAAGACTTGTTCTTCACTGTGAAGTTAGCTCGACAGAAGCTTTCCAAATACTATGCTGAAGTTACTCCAACGAGGGGCATGCTGCCGATGTCCGCACACATCCTCGATCCTTTCCGTAAGTTGTGATTGTTTCGGAAGTGGGACAAGGGAATGGATATTGATCCTGAGGAAAAGATATCCTACATTACACGATACCAAGTGGCCTTTCTGAAGTATGTGGGGAATGAATACTGCGCCAAACATCAATGTATGCAGGTCAATATACTCAAAACGGTACCGAGCAGCAATCTCGTCCCCTCTGCACCGGCTTCAGGGTCCTATCAATCATACTTTGATCCATACAATTTGGCCAGCGATGATGAGGAATAATTAAGTTCTAACAACGTAGCTGAGACAACACCCGGACGAAGTGATCACACAGCCCGCAAATTGACTGCCGCCAGCCTCTATTTGTGTTCGCCGCCTGGAGCACCAAAGAACTGAGGACAAATTAATCCAAATCTCAATGATTACCACTCCGACCCAATGGAGATTGGCAGTACATTTTGGATACTGGACATAACCGATTGGTGGCGCCAACAGGAGGAGACACACTCAAAGTACACCGATCACCCCAATGTGGCTCGCGACATATTCTCTATCATACCACATGGTGTCGGAGTGGAGGCCAGTTTTTCCCTTGGCCGAAGTGTTATTGGATGGAGGCAGTCAAAAACCACAGGCAAGACCCTTCGCGAAAAAGTTGTTGTCAGGCAGTTTGCTCGAGCCAATAACGGGATTTTGGCAGGCACTGACCCAGAATTGGATACCACAAACACAGAAAACGACTCAGAACTGAAGAAAGAGGCGGAGGAATGGAAATTGCACGGAATGGCCAAGGTTCACGACTTTTTGGAGATGTGGAAGGGCAGCCAAACCCTACATGTTACCCAGAAGCATTCTCACGTTCAAAATAAGCAGATGACCGCCGTAGGATACATTTCGGGCATGGAAGAGATCGTCAAAGCATCCTGGTCACTCTTTCAACATGATGGTGCGGCTGCATTTAAATTGTCAGAAAGATCACCTGTGCCCCCAGCTTTGTCTGCAAAGGACCTCCCTGGAGGACGAACTCAAATCTTAAATGTCCACCGAATCCAGAGAACCAAACTTCATGTGGTCAAAAGCGACGAGGATAGTGCACCTGACAGCATTTCGGACACTTATGATTGGCTAAACTGGAATGGCGACTTGGATAATCCAAATGACAGCGAAGATGATTGTGCAGCGGACGATGAATCCAATATAGAGCCCAACAATGGCATTGAGGATCCGGAACGCCCAGCGCAGCAGGATGTGAGAGCCGCGCCATATGTGCCTGCATTGGTGCGGCCAACACTGAAGTCAAAGAGACCGCCTGAAAAGGTGTTGGTGACAGTCAATGCAGTAGACACGCAGAGAAATGAAGGAGGGAAGAAAAAGTACGACAGAAGGCGTCAATGGTTCACCAGCTTTATGTAGCTTGACCGAGAGTTTCAGTTAGAGATATATTATGGGCTAATGATAAGAAGTAGTTCATGAATATCAGTTCGTAAATAGACTTATAGCAGGTGCAATGAATCTTTTGGCATGATACATCATTTTTAGTCATGTGAGAGTGAACAGTGCAAGATTATTATGCTGCTCGGCTTTGCCACAGGGCTGAGTCTCAATCAGGCAGAAATACAGTCGATCAAGTCAAATCAGGATGACAACAATTAACAACAGCAGCAGATGTTGAATCGGCAATACATTAAAATGGGCGTCAACGGAGCGTCAACGATTTGTGGTCTTGTAAGTATGGTAATTCACCAGTGACTTGGTCCTTATTGTGCATAACGGATGTATTGGCAGCTTTTATTGGCAACAGAGATAGCAACACGGTGACCCCCCCATTCTTGGCATGAGCGTCAATGGAGCGTCAACCATTTTTAACTTTGCATCTGGGGTAAGTTATGTTCCGATTGGTTGCAGACATCTATTTATGAGATGTTGGCAGCATTTACTGGCAAAAACAACAGCGACATGCTCCCTGCGGCATCCTGAAAATGAGCGTCAACAGAGAGTCAACAGTTTTAGGACTTCCATATTTCTCAATCAAGGCATCACGCGGATCTTCGCATGCGTAACTGTATTATTGACCGCCTTGCTAGGAAAAAATACCATATATCAAAGTTGAAACACAGATACCAAATTAATCGATATTGCAAACTGCTCAACAAGCAAAAGCACATTATTGGTTGCTGAAAATGCGATTTTGATAAGATACTATTAACACACTGCAAATACAAGAGCCCTATATGAATCTATAGATGGACCCATTGCGCGACCCGCTGACAACCCGTCCAATTCGGACGGGGTGGGAGTTTACCATGGAACTGTACCCGAGTGGGCAGTTCGGGTTTATTGACGACCTGGACTGCCAATTTGGCAACGGTTTGGTTTGGAACCGGACCCGGACCCGAAGTAACAGTCGGAAACCATTGCTAACACTACCTACCGATCAAGCATACATTCGGATATTAGCTGCGGTCGAGCGGAATCAGCCGCGCCTGCACCTGAAAGTTTAGTGTCTGAAAGATTGACACTCTGTGTGTGCTGCCAGACACAGATTCAACATATTCAAGAAGGAAGAAAATATACTCAAAATGAAGCAAAATGAATCACTCAAGGGTAATGCAAAGTGGGTATACACAGTCCAGAGGCGTGCCTGGAGTGGGATTGCATGTTAATACTGATTGGCAGCTTGACGAAATCGGCCGTTGAACTGAATATGCGTGCAGTCTCAATTCTGATGTGTACCTGAATTTCATTACTAAGCAAGGAAATACTCGGCTTTATTTTTATGATAAGTCTGGAATACGCGAGCCATGTCTCTGGACATGATATATCAACTCGATATCACTTAGACGCTTTTGCTGTCCCTGGATGGTTAGTAATATACTGTGCTGGATCTGTCCCAGGAATGTCAAGAAGTTGATAATGATTCTCTTTTACAATTGACTGTAAATGATTCAGCATTGTTGGTTAAGTGAATATTGAGAATTCTATCGCAATTCTAGTGTCCGGTGCGCCTGAAATAGAAACGTAACATAAAATTTGAATCGCACCGGGAGGTTCAGGTATACCTGAAAACTCGAATCCCGTTCGCTAATGTATGTACATCCATTTCACACGGACAATATACGATGAGCAGTGCCTGGTGCTTTGACAGATTCTCACAACGAGAAATATACAGCACTGTGGACTTTGACTCAGTCGACCATTAAACCGGCGCACCTGCTTTTCATCACATATTGGATCATCCAAATGATGCTATGGTTCAGTTTACCAAATATCTGTTGATCATTAACTTCATCTCATATTCATTACAATAATCAACTAACACAAACAGCAATCGAACTATAACCAATACTCCTGGACTCCTCCCCAGCGCCTGATTCTCCATACCCTTTGAATATTTTGCACCAGTTGGTAAGATTGTGTTGGTTGATTGTTTAAAGAGGCATACCTTGATTATACTGCCCAAATAATTATCATTCATCCTCACCATGAGATGGCACAAATTCTTCAGGCTCCGTAAGCTGCTGCGTATAATCCTCCCAACACTCCAGAATCAGGTATATCATCGAAATAGTGATAATCAGTCGGCTCATCAGGCGATGCAGGACTCGCATTTGAGCCACTCCAGAGAGCTGGTGGAGATCACTTACTCTGTTATCATAACCACAGGGTCTAGTGTTTAATAACCATGTGTATGGAACTCTGTTTTGCCCCAGTTGGAAAACCCGTAAAGAGGCCTGGCGCTGCTCATTGAATCCCCAGAACTTCTGAGTTATCACCGCATGGTTTGCTGCTGTGAGATTTAGGCCCGTCCCACCCACATTGGGTTTAGTTTCAAATACAGAGGGATTTGGCGAATCTTGAAATTTGAGCTGCATTTGTGTGCGCTCATTTTTCCTGATTTCCACATACATGTAGGGAATATCCAAATGATCTGCAAAATACTTGGTGAGCCACCACATCAAATGACGAACTGCGCCAGGAAGATATCACAATTTCACCGCCCTTTGAGGAGAGGGTGCATGGGGAAAGGTGCATACATATATTTCGGGTTCGTGCAGGAGCGCCTCATTTAATACTTCATCTTCGTCAGGTTCGGGATACTCCGCAGGTGCATTGACAAATATTGGCATAAATTTGCCTCGCAGGATTCAGAAAATCAGACAATCCACCTAAGTATGGAGTGGCCATTCATTGAACCACTGTCGTGAAACGTCATTCTGATCTTCGATGGCTCCCAATAGCAATGACAAATATGCCAGCAAACCATATATGTATCCTCCATGCTCCTGAAACACCTTTCGAACTGTATCTTTCCACCAGGGTCTTTAGTTTAGCTTGCTCCGCCTCCGTCCATTCGAGATGAACAAGGTCTGCATTCTCCTTCGGTATCCGATCAAGTGGTTTCAAATTCGCGAGTATCAATTTGCACCACCACCTTATTGTCCAGGGCTTGCCAATTTAGATCATCCGTTGTGCAGCATCCTGATGAGCATCCTGCGGTTCAGTCCGGATGGCATCCATCAAACTCTTCACAGCGGAATACAGTTCCTCGGCACCATGCTTGTCTATCACAGCCTTATCCTCTGGATCTGCAGGCGCACCTGAAAACAGCCACATTATCGGAAAACACCAGTCATAGAGTGAGTGGAATGTCAGTATAGCAGTGACTTGAGGTTTGAATCCAATTCTCGCATTCATCACAATTTGCGAGCCCACACTGTTTTTCGTCTTGTACCGATGAGACTCATCACAAATCCTAAAACTACATGAACAGTGGGAGAGTTGGCCGTTGCTTGATGGTTTCACTCTCGATGGTAAGGTATCATACGACTCAAGGTAGATTTTCCATTAGGTTTCCGACTCATCAATACTGGTGTTCAGATCCTCATGGGTTAGATTCACATTTTTTGTTTGCAGCAAGTTAATGAGTTTGAAATCGATTCCATGTGTCATCTCGTTGATGACACTTTTGAACGTCTCTGCAACTCCGGCCACCGTTACCAGCAGGATTGGTTCAAAGGCTGATCTTGGCACTGGATGGCCCGGCGGTAGAGTTAACTGAATCTCTGAAAGGCGGCGGAGCACTGAATTGTGTCTCTGCTATGGATACCACTCCCATTCGTTGCCGATAATCCCGAGATGGTCGTTCTGTGCCCGAGTAACCCACTCTTCAATGGAATTCCCTCACAACATCAACAGCAGTGACCCCATTACAACTCTCTCAGTCAGCAGTTTGCATATCATTGCGGCTGCTACTGCATTGAAAGTCTTTCCAAGACCCATTTTGTCCGCCACCAGTGCTACTGGCATATCAGTATCCCAGACCCACCTCCTCACAATGAACCATATGGCCCAAACCTGGTGCGCCAGAAACTTTTTTCCGGGCAGGCCTGGAATTGACTACTTGGGGCCTGGAACAGGGTCATCTATTGATTGGGGAATCGGATAGGCATTCAGCAGCCTGACTGCCTCATCAAGACACTTGTGTTCAAATTTGTTGTTGATTGTGTTGAGAACAGTATTCATTACTGAATTGGTATTTTCTGGATAAAGGTCCTCCTCGCTATCGACTTGCACTTGAACCTCTCTTGCACCTTGGTCGGTCTTCTTTTCGTCGTCAATGATCTCTTCCTGTTGCTCACAGGTAAGTTAGGCTGAGGTGCTCATACTCCGGTACTCCTGAAATTCATCACAATGTTAGGTACTTCACAGTCAAGCATTTCGACCCAATAAATATGTGGAATACAATCCATTCTATTCACTCAATCAGAACTTTCATTCATACTACTGTCAGTCTCTTCCCACATGCCTCCTCATCCACCACTCTTTCATTTTCACCGGATAGCCCCGAAGACTCCGTATACTGATGAGCAGTGGGGCATAACTAACCACAACAAGGCTAGCAGGGACTACCTTGGCCGGTCTCATGACGTGCTCCGCAATATCCTTCCGTGTAGCTGCTTTCATTTCTATCAAAAATAGTTTCACATTGTGTGCCAGTGTCAACTTGAACGCATTAGAAAGGGAACTGTTGTATGAAATCTGACCATATGGAGAGTCATTCATCATTTGCCCTGGAGCATACATTTCCATATACTCTTTGTCCATTTCTACCTGTGTCAAGTTGCATTTGTATATTGTGATCAGACAGTAAGGTTCTCTCGGCGCACAATTTTTTTCAATGAAATCAATCAACTCCTCCCAGTGCCTCACATCTATGTACGCAGCTTGCAGTTGCATGCTGGAAGTCAGGTCATTGTTGCCATTTGGCACACAATGAATCACAAACATGAACGTTGAATTTGGCAGCTATGGGAACTTACCTCTCACTTTTTGCGTGAGCTCTCTCCCAAATTCATTGCCAGTCACCTGTTGCCTCGCCTTCAGTTCTTCCTCTCCTCCCAAACCCCGCTTGCACATGTCTTTAAACACATCCCAACCAACTGTCGCCAAATCCATTCGGTATTATCGAAATTTTCCAACAGCAACCAGGTCTCCAAAGTCTCCAAATAATCCACAACCGCCATTTCCCAGGGCAGGGGTCCATCTCGCACCTGTTTCAAAGGGTTCTGTCCCCGGATAATGGACAGATGGTTGTTCTCCAGACACCCAGCAACCCATACTTTCTTCCACTTGTTGAAGGCACTCAAGTTGGGCTGCCCCATCCTTTTGGCAAATTGCTTCAAGAAGAATTCCATTTGCTTCAAGCTGATTAGGGCTTCGCCTTCGGCCTCACCCAAGTCCGATGAATCGTCGCTCCCATATTCTGCGTCGTATTTGTCATAACAAATCTCTGGTAATGGAGGCAAATTGGCAATCGCTGCAACATCTGTCCTCCGCCGTTCCACAGCCGGCTCAAATCGTTTCGTTGGGAGGCTACTACAAGGTCTCCCAGGTGCGCCAGGAAGTTGTTCTGGTGCAGTAAAGCAGGAAGATGTGAGCCGAATGACTGGATTGTAGTGAGGCGGCGCTGGAGGCACTCAAGGTGCACCTGGAGATGAGGGCACATGTCCTGTGAATTGCTGAGGGGGGAATATTTGAGGTCCACCATAACCTCCTTGGGGGAAATGATATGCTTGCCACGATGGCCCATAACTCGGATATCCTTGGGTTGCACCAGTGCTTGGTTGTGAGCTTAGTGTCATTGAATGGCGCAGGGTGGTAGAACGGGGAAGCGCCTGGAAATAGTGTCTGCGAAGGCGGGTAACTATACACCAGTGGAGGATGAATTTGAGTTGTGTGTTGCCCAGAATTGGGTCTCTTTGCTCAATGTATTTCTAGCATTATTATCTGATGCTCCCACATTGCCTTCTGGGTGTTGTGGTGAGGGAACCAGGTCGCGTGTTGGAGCCATATTGGTTGTCTTCGGTGGAAATCTGTTCATCGACATCATATGTGTACAAAAACACTGTAGTACACAAATTATCAATCCACTTGGTGATTTTGGACGCAGTAGAGTATGGTTGAGAATATTGAAGGTAGCAGTGACCTTCGGCGGAATGAAAGCCTATTATATCCATCTTCTTTGTCACCGACTGGTGTTTCACTGCACCTTTGATACCATGAAACCCAGCTGAGAAAAAGAAATCATAGTCACTAACATCCCGCCTTTCTTTGTCATATGCTCGAATTGATATAGTAGAATTTTGGATAGACGCTCACATTTGTTCAGTGCATGACAGTAATGGTCATAGAAGAGATTTGACATGATATCTGTACAAACCCAACATGAACTATATCCGGTTCAAAGGTTAGCACAACTAGGTATTGTGCACTCAAACTGTCTGTGTACGACCTGCACTTCATTCATTATGAGTCCATGTTAGTCGACCAGCAACATTGATCACTTCATTTTCAGCTCCTTGTGTAAACTTCATTGTCTCCTCAGGATCCACCGACCGGTCAAGGATCATTACTGAAGAAAAGATCCTACCAGCCTGTCACTATCAGTTCTCGATGATCATTGAGCAGGCATACAGCCAGCTTGGAAACATACCTGTTTCATTGTATTAAGCTGAAGTTATCCGCTGTTTGAGGCTCGAGCGAAGACATAATCAACACAATACCGCAATGATGTAGTACAAGATAAGGCCAATCATAGTAGTAGTACCTGATGAACAGTATTAAATGTTGATCGCAGTGAAGACAGAAGAAACTTTCTCTGCTGATGATTTTCAGTAGATAATGTGCAGTATTATTGTGCGGCATTTGAAAGATATTATCCTAGTTTGTGAAGAAAACTCATCATGAGGTGACTTTATTTTACCCCTCCTCTACATTTGATGGAGTGTCATGTGGCTTGGAAAGTGATACGCTAACCTGTGTTAGCTCGCATTCAAACAAATATCCCTGAGGCTTAAATCCAGCAACAAACCATACCCCATAAAGCATCATCGAGTATTGTCAGAACACTGAGCATTTTCTCAAATATGGTCAACCATCGCTGGAAACATATTATATGCTTTATCAGCAGAAACAAATTGTGCAACGAGAACCGACAGGAAGCTTACTATCAACAATATCACCCAATATCAATGAATAAAGGGATATTTCCCAATGGGATTCTATCACCTGCCAGCTTCCCTCACCCTGAGCCATTATGGTTTGACTACAGTAGGTGCATCTGAATGGCCATCACCAAGCTGTCAATTAATGATCGACTCATAGACAACGTACCGGGTGTACCACAACCTGAAGATACTCTCACAGAAGAAGCTATAGACCCTCAGCAGCCTAATCTCACCGGTACCCCTTATTCAATAAAGACAAAGGCCTAGAGGCAGGTAGTTGGAGTGGAAAATGTAGGGGGGAACGTATATGGCAAAGCAACTGGATTGTACAATAAGCATCGAAATTATTCAGAACAATGGAATCCATGGCATCCATTTTGGTCCGCAGACGACTTTCAGCAGGCCCAATCGTTTGGCCACCAATCAAAAACATGGATAGATCAACATCTCACGTGTGGACTTGACAACTACACAATCGAATCATTCCAATTAGCAGCTTCCATGCGAAAGCTCCTCTTGGGACTCGATTCCAGGCTGGGCGATGATAGTTTGATTGACGATGACTCACATATCTTCGGAACATTATACTACAGAGATAATTTCCCATCTATTCTGTTCCTCCTAGCACATCTCCCATTTCAGGCACACCTCGATTTTCAACTGGTGCGCCTCACTAACTCTGGGGTTCATCGAATCTACAGCGAGATGAACACAGGCGACAGGTGGTGGCATACTCAGGATCAACTTCCTTACCGCGTGATAATTGTATCAGGCATATGTGCATCCGACAAGACTCACCAGACCAATTTTTCAGGTAATCAGCTTGCCTGGCCTCTGTATCTTACAATTGGTAATATTCGGAAGAATATCTGTGTGACTGCTGAAACGCATGCATGGATACTCGTTGGACTCATCCCGTGACCCCTGATAGGTCCCAAAACATTCACGAAGCATGCCATTCCGCAGTGGGAATTGTGCTGTCTCATCTGCAGCATCTTGACATCACTGGCCCTGGCTTGAAATGGGATTGTGCAGATTGATTCCAGCGACAATGGTACCCTCTGTACCCTGCATGGGTCTGGGATTATCCGGTACAAGTCATTGTTGCTCAAGTCTCATATGGCTCATGCCTGATGTGTGAAATCTCTAATGGTGCGCCGATGGGGCATTCAACTTTTGGAACACTCAATAACTCATGAGACTAGCATATTTAGTCGAAGCTGCTGGAGGACAAAAATATTGATGCTCTGCACACTCTAGGTGTCCGCCCAATTCGTACCCAGTTCTGGCAATACTGTCTCTGCAATGTCTATAAGCTTTGGCTGCCTGATGAACTACATTAGCTGCTGCTTGGTCGAGTTAAAGACTTATTGCACTGGCTGCTCAAATACCTGTAAGCTAGAAATGTCAAGAATCAATTTGACAATTGATTCACATCGGTGCCACAATATCCCAGCCTCCATCCCTTTTCTAAACCATTTGATTCAGTGAAAAGTGGCACCTAGCAAGGTAAAGAGATCCATCGAATGATCAGAACACTGGCAGTGAATTGCACTCCAATTCATGTCTGCTCCAAGAATGCGAGGAAAACTGCGTCGGAAACAGCATCGGATGAAATGGTGATGGGAGCAGTGCTGGCATTATGAGAATTCTCTCTACTTGTCAGCCAACAAAATCACTCGGATCTATCCCTCGAAGCACTATATGATGCGCTGAAGTGATTTACCAGAAGAAGGGTATATTTCAAAAAAAGAAAATGTCGAAGTCTGCAAAGGCCAAAGTGAATGACCTGTTGGCAACAGAATCCCATCAGTAACGCAAACAAATGATCCATAAGATTGGCACAGCAATGGAGGCCCTTATGTATACGGCTGAAAAGGTTTCTACAACAAAACGCAGGCAATTTCCAGAGCGCCTGAATTGAGCCCGACATGCGGCCACCACTTGGTCAGATACTGATAGTCAGAAGGCAATTGAGTGATTGGAGCACGAAATCCATCAGGTGACACCTGTTAAACGCAAGCTTTCTGATAAATTAGTCCAATATCATGAACAACAACTATTGCGGGAAGTCGGGACTAAGGCAAACGGTCCCAGAAGCATATTTGGCAAAAAACTGGCAATAAGGAAAGCTGCTACCGAAGATGACCTGTGCACCTCGCTAACTATTAGGGCTGTCGAATCTACACTGAATTGAATACTGGCGATCGGTAGTGGGATACACAGGATCAACTTCCTACCGGAGTGATGATTGTGCCAGTCATATGTGCATCCGACAAGACTCACTTGACCAATTTTGCAGTCGATCAGCATTCCTGGCCACCATATCTTACAATTGTTAATATTCGACAAGATATCCGCCGCAGACCTGAAAAGCGCGCCTGGATTCTTCTGGGGTTGATCCCCTGTCCCCCGAAAGATACCAAATACATTGACGAAGCATGCCATTCCACGGTTTGAACTCTGTTGCCTTAACTTTGGCATCTTGACATCACTGGCCCTGGTTTGAAATGGGATTGTTCAGATGGATTCCCAAGACAATATTACCCTTTGTTGGCTGACTGGGTCGGGAATTATCCAGAACAAGTTCTGGTTGCATAATTCTCATATGGCTAATGCATGATGTGTGAAATCCCTGATGGTGTGCCGATGGGGCATTCAACTTGTCGACCACTCAATCACTCATGAGACCATTATATTTACTCGGAGCTGCTGGAGGACAATAATGTTGATGCTCTTCACACTCTAGGTGTCCACCGAACCCACAAGCAGTTCTGGCAATACCCTCTCTGTAATGTCTATCGCCTTTGGCAGCCTGATGAATTGCATCAGCTGCTCCTGTGTTCAGTTCAAGACTTATTACACTGGCTGCTCAAATACCTGAAAGCAAGAGATGCCAAGTATCAATTTGACAATTGATTCACATCGGTGCCATGATATCCTGGCATCCAGTACTTCTCTAAACCCTTTGATTCATTGAACAGCGGCACCTGGCAAGATAAAGAGATCCGTGGAATGATCAGAATACTGGCCATGAATTGCGCCCCAATTCTTGACTGCTCCAAAGATGACGGGAAAACTGTGGCTGAAAACGCCTCAGATAAAATGGTAATGGGAGGAGTGTGGGCATTATGTGAATTTTCTCTACTTGTTAGCCAACAAAATCACTCCAGTCTATCCCTCAAAGCACTAGACGATGCACTCAAGCGATTTTACCAGAAGAAGAATATTTTTTGAGAAAAGAGAATGTCGAAGTCTGTAAATGCCAAAGTGGGTGACCTGTTGGCAATGGAATCCCATCTGTTACGCAAACAAAAGATTCATAAGATTCGTGCTGTAATGGAAGCCCTTGTGTATGGGGCTGAAATGGTTTCCAAAATGAAACTTAGGCAATTTCAGGTGCACCTGAACAGAGCCTGACAAGTGGCAACCACTTGGTCAGATGCCAATCGTCAGAAGGCGATTAAGCAATTGGAGCGTGAAATTCATCAACTGACACCTGCTAAACTCAAGCTTTTCAATAAATTATTCCACCTCCATGAGCGACAACTATTGAACGCAGGCGGGACCAAGGCAAACGGTCCCCGAAGAATATTCGCCAAAGAACTGGCCATAAGGAAAGCTGCTACTGAAGACAAGGCTTACAGGGCAACAAACATAATCGCCGAAAACTGACTGCAATCTCCAATCCACCTACCCGATATTGAGACATAAACCACGACCTGGAGATTGACCGATATTGAGCGCGTCACTAACCTGTTGAAGAAAGAGATTTATGGCTTCACCTCGAATGAAAAGAAGCGGTTCCAGAAGGAATTGCCGATCCACTTTATCAAGTTTGAAGTTTGGTGGGAGACGATCAGTATTCAGGTGCTCTGGAAAACGATTCAACAACGTGTAACACATTTCGGATATCGAAAGATGCATCGTATGAGCCATGTATCAAAGTCAATCGGGTGGATGGGTTCCGGTTACAATTTTGCCTTTGATATTTGTCAACGGCTACAGTTCATCAATGTGAAAGAGGCATATCGATCTAGCAACACAGTCAATTACATTCGACAGATGCTCAAGCACAATGACCATTGTACCGGTCTTGAATACATCGAGGAGACACTGTCATATCTTGTACTCCAAGGCTGCTATGATATTGACTCTGCAAAAGATTTCAACCTACTGTCCGCTACAGATAAACAGTGAAGTATACACAGAGCCTATCTGTTACGTCTCCATACAATTCAGGATGAGCCCATTATCCACCTTGTATCACAGCAGGTATATCATTTGAGAGAAACGTATGACCGTGGAGTTTGGGGCAGTATCGAATTAACCTCACTCAGAGATACATCAGAAGATTTCGGATATCCCAGCTTTGGACAGCTATTCCGCACACAAATTGAAGAGGACTGCAGACACAAAGTTATTGGACTCGTCGTCAGATATGATCAGAATGTACTCATAGACAATATATTTATCAAAATCCAGAATGGGCTGTTGTATTACCCTAAACCGTTTCACTGCCCTACATCTGTTGAGCGTCTGAGACTTGTTTGCAAGGTAGAATATACCAATGCCAACCAAGGGATCATGTCCGACGCTGAAACATCCTTGTTCAGTATATCCAAAGTGATGTGAATGACGTTGATAATACCATTCAAGGACGAATTCCTTCCATTCCTGTATTATAATTCAGCTGGACTCCACCGAATCTGATCCTCCAAATTCCGGTGCTTCTGCCAGCCGGGAAAGTATTATCAACTATTTCTGAACGGTGCAAGAAGACTGAGCGATGGGTATTATGTTCTCAAGTTCAAGAATACTCGGTGGTGATTCCAATGAAGTTCAAAGATCTTCATGGTTGGGCTGATTGTGTTGACGGATTCATCTGCGTTGTCAAACAGATGAATAAGATCAATATTGTACTTGTTGGAGCAATAGTTGTACCAGCACATTTTGTGCTGGAGAATGCTTCAGCCGGCGGCATCGATAATGTATGGCTTGTAAATAATCATGTTCATTTGGATGCCTACTGGACTGCATATTAATTAGATTAGAATGCCTGAGTCATGTGTGTAGCTGTGGGATAAGTTTATCGAATTGTATTATTTGATATAGACATTATATATTATCACTCTGGTGGAGAGTGTGGTTTCCAGGTGCACCGGGATCCCCTTGGAGACAAGTGTCGTAGTCCTAGCAACTACGAAAATTTACCAACTTAGATGGATGATTTTATAACATTCTGAAGACGACTTCATACTCTTCAGAATATTCTTTTATTCTGTTCGGCTATTTCAGAAGCGTTGAGGAGCACCTGAAAGTACTCTCAGAGCACCTGAGAAGTCCATCTTTTTGCATTTAGCCTGTTCAGGAGCTTCTGGGAGCTTCTGGAAGGATTGGTACTGCTGTTCAGCATAGCTGAGTCATTGAGTTATGACTTCTGAACCATTTTACATTTTGCTGATGTAGAGGGCGGAGGCAATCATTCAAATGCTTAATTGGACACTTTCTGGATGCCCGCGGCGCAGGCTCACGTTCATCCTCCTCCTCCATGACAATATAGAAGTCCTGACGCTCCGGATGGAGGGGTTGCTCTGACTCCAGAATTAATTCAGATGCCGCGACTCGTTTTCAAATTGTTGACATAAAGGAATTAATCAATGGCCTCTTGTCCATTGCTTTCCTTGATGGTTGCAGAAGAGGCTTGTCGTCAGATTGTGAATTGTTATCACGATGATCATTGTAAATGTCAAATATTGTGCTGGGATCATCATTGCAAACCTAGTTGAAGATAGACCGTCTGCTTCTCCTTGTCCTGGAAGGATATTGAGGTGGAGGAGAATAGCAGCACCTTCTTGCCATGATTTAAAAAGGCAGCAAGTGATAACAACGAAAAATTTAAACGAGTGACTAAAAGATATGTGAATAAATGTAGAGGAAATGAACTAAAGAGTTGTGTACAGGAAAGAAAGCGTTGATATGATTAAAAGCATCATCACAATGCATCTTTTTATACTCTCGACGATTCAAGGATCTTTGCTCATCCTGTCACCCACAGGTTGAACTTGGTTGATGGACGGGAACTCAGAACTAAGAATGACAGTTGCCAATCATGCCACAGGGTTGTTATTTGGCTTCCTTTGTCCAAGATTGTTATCACAATGAGATAAAAAGTGTTCGTGTTTTACTCATCATTTCGGCTTACTTCTGCTGGGTAAAGATACCGCTCTGCCAATTACATGATAGCTATATATGGAGTCCAAACACTCGCAATATGCGTTTCCCAAAAACATCTGCCTTAATGATTAATCCAGATATCATCAACACTCAATACAGCCCTTCGTGCATGAATATGAATGATGTAATATTACAATACACAAAACACCAAAAAGAGACCCAAAACCTCACCAAATCACTCCGAGTTATCACCCATCTGTCCACCCTCCTAAGTGCCAGAAAAATATCTACCCACAATGCAAATCCTTTAACAACCGTCGAGCCAGTGCCTTCCATTATCACAACAACCAATTTGCAGCTGGGTTGCTGCATGTACAATTCCCATTGGCCAAAGAGCCTGCAGTGGGAGAATTCACAATGTGATCATGCCTGTGTAGCCAAGCCACATCTTCATCAGCAACAAGACATTCTTCGTCAGCAGCAAGGAGACCAAGAGCACATTTTCGGACGACTTCATGGGATCGCTGATGTCTGATCATCCTCTTTTGACCAATCCATCCAAACTTTTGGAAGCCTCCTTCCATGGTCGGGAAGATTCTTGGATTTGGGTGCTGAGTCCCTCCTTCATCGACTAATTCCTCCCCAATATCATACATCATATCCTCGTCTGGAGGTGGGAGGATGTCATTCAGAGGAACGTAGCTGCGGCCACCATTCATAGGCATCTGGGCACCAGCTGTGCCATCGGCTTGTTGGCCATGATAAACGACATAAAAAAGCTTTGGGTTGCTTAATTTCATCACTGCCTGAGCCTATCAGGCAGCAGTATTGTTATCCAAAATTGGGGTAACATTCTGGGCATGCGGACCACCATCCCCATGATGTTCTTCCCTGCAGTCCCAAAGCTCTCGGGTTTTCTGGCTGGGGTCTGGGAGACCAGCAATTACACCATTCAAAATGGACAAATTGGTCGTATCGGCGATTGTGGTAACTATCGGAAGTATCGATTCATCATCCCCAGGCCAGTGCCATGAGAATTGTTCAGTTTTGCGTTCGCCCACCCTGTTTACAGCAATGTCGGGATCCACATAGGCGATGGTAAAGTACAATCACTTTAGAAGGAAATTGGTCACAACGTCACAATGCACTGTTTTCAGCAAAGACCTGTGCCCAGAGGTTTCTTTCTCGTGGGCTTCTGTATATACACATCATCAGGAAAAGCAACTGAAGCATCAGAACGATGAAATACCTACCAATGTGGACCAGTTTCCTGGGCAGAGGCGGGGTTACTTTGAGCCAATTCTTCCATTGGCAAAGGCCATCCTCCACCAACTCGTCCACTGCTGTGTTGAGTTTCTGACCATCAAGGTTACTGTTGTCAGTCATGTACTGTTTCCAAAGAGGCCTTTTGAATGCCAGATCACTGATTCGATTAACGCAACGATTGATCAGGGGATTTCATTACTCAGGGCCAACGCCTTGCTTTTTGATGTTGCTCAGGGACTGGCCAATCTGCCAGAAGCGCTGCCTCACTTTATTATCTATCCATTGTGTTGTCAGGCCACTCTTATCATGCCAAGTCCCCATGGTGTGGGCTGGCCATTAGCTGACCCCAACACTGGTGTTCTCGGGCCAGACGCGAACAGGTAGAGTCATCATCTGGAATGTATTAGCATCTGCGATGACTGATTTTGGCAACCAGATAGCATTGCATCATATTTTGTGTTCCCAAAGGTGGTCATTCATTGAGTGGTGGATATTGAATGCTTTGTACTCTAAACAAGCGTTGGGAGTATTGAATATATTATCAAGGGTGATGTGATGTGGTAGCAGAGGTGAGGAGGGAGTGTTGGAGGTTCAGGAGATTTTAAGTATGGTGGGCAGCCAAGGCGAAGATACATATGGGCTTGGAGGTTTTTCTTCGTCTACCAACATCATTCTGGCTGCAATTGAGGTAAGAGACAATTACCTTAGAATCATCTAATTGCCCTGATTTGTCGACTGAACACTTAAGTTCATCTCGAAGAAAACAAAGAGCATGCTCTGCAGTCATATCTCACTTATTGGACCTTGTTCTAGTTTTTGTACCCCGCGATGACATCGCTGGGTCGGTATATAAGAAGAATGCATTGCTCATGTAAGGTACAAACTTAATGAAAAGCAACAAAAATAACTCATGCAATGGGTGTAGGTGGGTCTTTTGACAGTGGAAAACAATCGCGGTGACGAGCTGAATGCAGATGCCATATGCTTTTCGAGATTCACCGGATGTTGAGATTAACAGAGCGATTCAACAATTTGCACACGTAAAAGAGGATGAGATTATTACTACGAGAGTGGTAGGACCCCTTTGGGCGAAAAGTAAAATGAGGTGCGGCTTTTTCTGAGGACCAGCCAACTTAGAATGGAAGGAGTAGTTCAAAGAGAGTCGAGACCCTTCTTAACATTGTTGAGACATTGCATTCAGCTGACGAAGCATGAATCTTCGTCAACCATGTCATTACTGCTCAATAACATACTCCTATATCGGCGCTTACATTTCTCACCTCTGTCACGACCACATCGAAAGGTTAGTATATGTATCAGCCGAATAACTGCCAGATGATGGTTTTCCAATCAACCACAATGGTATTCTACTTCCATTTGTTCAGGAACCCCATCACGACCCAGTTGTTCACCCTTCCGACAATGATTCCAGCAATTCAAAATCCAAAAGTCAGATTGGGTTTATTGATCCAGAGCAAACCCCAGTTCAGACATGTATTTATGGGATTCCACACTTCGACAACCAGTAGGCTGGCAAGCCTATCATTAACAAGAATTTCGATATTTTTGATGATGAAGTTGATCTATGGTCCCAGTTTTCTTGTGACGAGGAGTATCAATTAGTGCACTTGTGCGTCAAGCACAACTTGAGCAGAGCTACTGTCAAGAACATATTCAGGAACTTTACGATGGCAACGATCAGCAACCTCTCTTTGTCCCACAATGTACTCAACAGGTCGAACGAAATGTCATACGCGATGGGCATTGACTCTTGGAAATCTGGCAAAGTGTGTTACAATAGATTGGCCGAACCAAACAACCTTCACAACAATGATTGCACACATTTCTTTCACCGCAATCCTGTCCAATGCATTGGGTTCCTCATGCCATAGCCTGCATTTGGGGAACATACGTCGTATGCTCCAGCATGATTTCAATAATGCTGAGGAATCTAACTACTCACAGGTGAAATCAAGCGACTTGTGGTGGAATGCACTGGTATGTTAGTAGAATTTCATCATTGCTATGATGATTTTTTCCACTTCAATTGCGCTGGAGGCCGCTTGGAGCTACAATTGTCCCTTTATACGGCAGTCCAGACCAGACACATCTTACAAACTACTCGGGCGAAAAGAAAGAATGGCTGGTACATTTGAGTCTCGGACACATCCACTTGACGATTAGATCAAAGCCTTCGAATCTTCCAAACATCCTTGATTCCCTTCTTCCCATTCCTTCGAAATATCACATCAAAGAACGTGAAACATCAACTACTGTGAACAAACATCAAATCCACAATGCAGAGGATTTAGGGAAGGTTTTGGACCTTATTTTTCATCCTCTCAATGTGCTTTTCAATAGTGGAAAGCTTATGCTTTATTTGGACGGTCGATAGTGTTAACAACGGGTCCAGGTAACACGCCAGCGGGCCGAGTTCGAACAGCAAAAACAATTCGGTTCGGTTTCAGAACCGTTCAAATCCCGACTAGCTGCATCTTGGCGGGCCAAACCTGGTCCCATACCCGTCAAAGCGTGGGTTTTGCCGTATTCAGCTAGACCTGTCGGTTCCAATCTCCGGTTCCATGTTTCGTGTTTTTCTATTTATGGTCGCATGTAGATATCCTACCACTAATCGCAAAATATTGACTTTGGTATGCCTTTTCCCTTTTCGGATGAATCGGCTGCCTCCATAACTAAACCGAAGAGAGACACGCTCCCTGCCCCATGCGGAACATGATAGTCAATGGTGTGTCAATGATTTTCGCTTTGCCATCATGGGTAATCTAGGTGGCAATTGGATGCAGATGATCATAAATGAGGTATTGGCCGTATTTCAACACAAAAGGGAAAGTGACACGCTTGGTGCACCATTCTGAAAAGGAGCGTCAACTGAGCGTCAACTATTGTCAGTCTTGAAAGTCAAGTAATTAAAAAGTGATTTGTTCTTTGTTATGTATAAGCGTAGTAATGGCCACCTTTAAAGGCCAAAGAGACAGCGACAAGCTCCCTGCCCGATCTTGAAAATGATCGTCAGCAATTTTTCGCCTTGCATGATTGCCAATCAATGCGCGAGATTGTGGCTAGTATCTATATATGGAGTTTTGACTGATTATATAGGCTAAAATGTTCAAGATCACCGAGTTGCAGCATTGAAAACAAATTAAGTTGTGATTGTCCGGGAGGCTGTCGCGGGACCATCTCTTGCGCATCAGTCTAAATACGCTGCCAAAACCTTGTTAATAGATGTCAGCGATCATCTACCACCAAGATTACACAAGATTTATGACCAAAAATCATTGTTGCTCTGTTGACGCTCATTGTCAAGATGGGGCAGGGAGAGTGTAGCATTCTGTTTTGCCTAAAAGGCAGCCAATTTGATGATTATTGATAACAACGACTAATTCACATTTTAATAACCTGACTTACAGGACGAAAAATTGTTGATGATGCGTTGACGCTCATTTTGCGACAGGCGTATCCGCCTTATGCAACCATTCACTTTGGCATAGAACATCAATGACTGTGCTTTGGCAGTCGTTCTATCCTCTTCACCTTCATTTTCATTTATCACTACATTGTTCTTTAATTGTGCATATAAACATATACTTTAAAATATACTTTACAGTGTCAGCTAATTGTAGATAATGATAATACTCAAAACGCCCATTCCTTTCAATCAATTCTCGTCTTCACTATCAGATTCACTCAAAAGGCAGCTGTCGTCTTCAAACTCAATGTCAGCAGTATTTCCACCCAGCAGAGAGTGTACTCAGCAAATCTGGAATAAAATCATTATCACACTTGCTATCCTTGGCATATGCATTATGATTCAAAAATTATGTGTTGGGATGCCGAGAATGTATATAAACACACCAGGATGGCATACCTTCAATTTCATCACTTACAGTTCCGTCTGTGTCACCTGGTGGTGTAGGTGGCGTTCCGGGAGGAGGTGCCGCTGGGTCTGGCAGAGGTGCACCGGTTTCTTTGCGCTTCCAGCTTGTCTGTGGATTTTTTGCAGTGCGATTTGGCCATGGAAGACAACCGTCCATATGATTTTTATAAATCATTGCCGGGTCTCTTTCTATTTCAGCCTTCACCTTTTGATCCCCAGGAAACTCAACTCCTCGCTTCTTCTCTTCTCGGACTTTCGCGCAAGATTTCTTAATCAGTTGTTGCATTTCCTCCATTGCAGTGTCCAAAAACCCTCCTTTAGCCAGTTTGGCCTTATTCAAGGCATGGCACATGTCGAACTGTTCTAGCTGTACCCGACCTCCTTACCTCGCCATAGTAGCAGACATTTTGAAACCCTCCTAGAAATTAGTTGCTGCTTCTGAAATGAAATTCGGCTTTTACCACAACCATACATGACTCTGTAGCCTCCTCTAAGGTCTTTCAAGCCTGTTTTGTCCACTCCCGGGGACTATTATCAGGAAATTTGTGAGCGAATGTCTCAGAGCTGACGGCATCTTGAGGGTCGATTTCGCGGACTGTGCGGACTTGTCGAGCATGGAGGTTTGCCATTGTGGGGCAGCGATAAATTGGTCACTGAGCTCTGTACATACACCAGCTGTACATCATACTCTTACTTGACCACCTTCTACACCGATATGGAGCTACTAACACCCAATCGCATGCTGCTTCCTATTATTGCTTTGTCCGGTTTCACGTTATTATATTGAATGTACGTCTGGAGCCATATTTTCGATGGCTGCAATTGCAGCTTTGTGGTAGACTAACTGGTGTCTGTGTTGCTGCTGTGCCTCAGCCAGGGGCGCATTCAATGAAGCGCCCAGTGTTCGGCTCGAATCAGATTCAATCACCCCGGGCTGAGGTGTTGGTGGAGCCATGCCTTGCTGTGGTGGAAAAGGTGAGGAAGATGATAACGAAAAGTGGAAAGTCCTGAGGAATATATAGTAAGTTACAAGTTGCAATGGAATGAATGACAGTCAACTTGAATGTTCTACTCAAGTTTTTTCCTGCTGCGTATAGCTGCAATTTGCACATAATTCCAACGGTCCTGGGATTTGAAGTAAGTCCGTCCGATGTTGTTTGTTTGTTCTTTGCTAGGATACATTGAAGTGAACGCCAGCTGATATCTCATGGTTGATAAATATAAAAAGGAAATTCTTCGATGGAAATGATGCCTGGTGATGTTTGTCTCAACACATCGCCGGCATCTTACAAGTAACACACGCTAACTATCAAGTCATGATGTACGGTTAGCTTTACTATTCCAAATGAAATGACAGTCAAAATGCAGGTTTTGGTTTGTTCGAGTTGATCAAATGTACGAACCTTGACATAAAAGACTCAGCTTGCTTCCATGTGGTCCATATCTTGCAACATCACACATCTCACCCAACAGCAAAGTCAAAACACCATACAATGGTCAATTTTCTAAAACAGAACTTTTCTCCAGTTCTGGCGGGCAAATAAGGCAAATCGACAAAGCAGTACACCCCTCGACGTCAGCAAGTGAATGAAGGCCACAAAGGCTTGGAGGCAGAACAGGTCCGAGCGTTGGGAGCATTGCACAGCTTACGATCCAAAAAGAAGCTTTCAGCGTAGAAAAGACAGGAAACTCACTGTATATGCAATAAAGAGGAAGAGAAATGGATCGAGGATTATGTGGAGAGAGAAACCACTTTGGGAAGAAAGTGAGTTCAAGATGCAGAGACAGCGATGTTGCAAGAGCTGAAAGATATGACTACAGCTGAAAGCGCGGGGGCGACAACCAGAAGACCCGAAACAACATTTGAAGAGATGTTGAATGCTATCGGAGACAGTCTGAGCGATCTTGCAAGTTCCAACAATGAGTAGGATGGTGAAGACGAGGAAGATGATGAAGAAGATACAGAGCTCAGCAAGCTGAGTAATGGTGATGAACCTGGCTGGGTGATGGTCACAATCTCCAAAACAGTACAGCACCGCATGGAGAGTTTTCAGCAGAAGCAGATGAGGCTTGACGAATTGAGGCAACCGGGATGGGGGAACGCAGCCAACTAATTCCATGAGAGAAATATGAAGCATGGGACTGCCGAAATAAAGTTTCTGGCAGTTGTCAAGTTCCAAATAGACACGACTGCAGCCACACCATCCCCGACAACATTTGGAGAGCATATCCAGACTTATAATATTGTCCGCAGACTATCCCAAATGCCAGCAGTGACTTCTGGACCAGGCGGTGGTCAATTGAGACTGGGTTCAGAGAAACCACAGTTAAACAAATTCATACCGGTTCTCTCACCCGACGCAGCGTCCGATTCGACACCTATTCAGGATGCAAAGTCTGTTGAACCCGTACGCATTTACCCCTGCATAAAGCATCCCTAGATAATCACCATCTAGAAATCGGATACAGACGAAGATATGGTGATTGCTCCCGCGTCACTGGAGGTATACACAGCCAAATAGATAATTTTGAAGACCTATCCCTTGAAACAGCAAATTGTGTAACTACTTTATTATGTGTCAGCTGTTTCTTGATTTCAGTGACCAAATTGTGAGACATGATATTCCATCAGTGTGTGTGCAAGGGTGATATGGGCCATGCAACAGTTCTAGACTCAAAATTTGGTGAATAGATGGCCAGCAAAGTTGATATTGACTTGCTTGTTACGGTTACATTAGAAAGCAAAACCTACAATAGAGACAAAATTTACTGACAAAATTTAAGTCAGTGATTTCATAGGAGTCATAGGATGAGAGGTCAGTGTACAGTCTGAACTTGGAAGAATGGCAGCCGTCATGCTGCATTGTTCCATGCGGCTAACTGCATAACTCTGCACTCAGACCTGCTGCAAATGGTCGAGAATTTGACAATTGCTAATGGTGAATCAAGGAAATCAAGGAAAACAAACTGGCAAAAGACACGTCAGGAAATCGCGCTTTATATGTCTAAATTTAGTCAATGGATCTGTATGCCGTAACATACCAGCTGAAAGCACCAAAACCCGACATAGCTATGTCAGTTATCGGGCTGATAACATGAATAGTGGTGGCTCAGAGACTGAGAGGCCTCGATGCTTTTGGATGCAAATGATTATACATTGACATTGTATATTGGCTATCAATAATGACGATATGAATTTTAAGCAAAATAATTGTGCAGCCAATGACTGATAGTATGTCTCTAGGGTGAGCATCAACGAAGCATCAACCATTTTAGCCTGATCATTTCGGCAATCAAAGGGTTGCATAGTCACATCTATCCAAAGTGGAGTTATTGGCCGGTTTTAGATGTAAACAGCCCAGCGACATGCTTGTTACCGCATCCTGGAAATGAGCATCAATGGAGCTTCACCGATTTCTGGTCTTGCATCTTAGATATTTACCGGGCTGCGCGACAGCATTAAGCTATAATCACAGTATTGGCCGCCTTTATGGACACAAAGACCAGCAACGATATAACTACCACGTCCCAAAAATTAGCATCAACCGAGCGTCAACGATTTTTAGTCTTGCATCTTGGATGATTCAAGGGCTGGGCAATGGCATACTCCCATAATCATAATATTGGCCACCTTTATATGCAACAATGCTACAGACGATATCGCAACTACTTCCAAACAATGAGCGTCAAGGGAGCATCTACAATTTTTGGGCTTCCATCTTGGATAATCAGATGGCAATGCAACAGTGTTAACCCATGATCGTACTATTGGCTGCATTTATGGGCAACAATGCTAGTGATGATATTGCAACCACCTTGTCTTTGTATATCCTTGTATTCAACTTCACAAATATGCATGCGATGTCTCACAGGTCGGACATTTTTCTTACTAGTAGCTCTAAAGTCAATATTTAAGAACCAGCATTCTACCTGACTATAACATATCTTTTGACAGTTACTCAGGTCGAATTACCCAGAGTTCAATTTCCCACCACAATGTCAGATACAAAATATTTAAATACCTAGTTGCTAGAGGTTATGATATCTTCAAAAAATGAACGTGTCTTTATTCATAATTTAAGCGACTCTACTTTATAAATCATCATCAATGCTTGGTGAGCTTCAATGAAGGTAGCCTCGAAGCAGCCAATTTCTTTGAATAATTCTCGATATGGGCCTTCGTGGCGATTCTATTTACACTGCGGAATTGAGGAGAACAGCAGCACTGGCATCATATGTATCATTTGTTATCAAGTTCGTCTTCATCCATCAGAGCATGGGACCAGCTCAATGGGCTAACACTTACAGGCAAAAGCGCACATTGCAAAGTTAAACGAATTAACAGTGTCAGAAGTTGCCAAATTGACTAGTTCAACAGTGGATGAAACAGCTTGGGCCAGACTCCAGTGGCAATATGTTGAGGTATTCTGATTGTCAGTTCGCAAAGGAAATTCAAATTTAATATTTATGTTTTAAGTACACTCACTGAATTGACAGACAAAACACTCAAAACTGGCAGCAAAAGACTTTCAAACTGCCGAATTTCTCCACGACACGTGGAATCGCTACCTCATATGAGAATTACTTTCAGCTCATATTCCATGGAACCTGACATCAAACCTTGAGTTACGACATTCATGCAATGCATTATGAAGCAAGTTGGTATTACCATCAGCCAGCACCCTGAGCAATGTTCACCGGAGGGAATACACACTGACAGTGGATGCAATTAAGAAGCAATTGCTCTCAAGAAACAAAGTGAGTATAGCTTTAGACTGATGGACATTGATGAACAAATTAGCAACAACTTTGGTCATTGCCTATGATATGGATCAAAATTGGGTATTGAGAGAAGTACAACTGGCATTCGATGATGTTGATAGCGCATTCTTTTTCTATTTCGAAATCTCATTAAGGATTACTTGTGAAGGGTCAACGTACAGCAGCATGGCTAGCTGGACATTTGAAGGAAGTTCTTGATTGTTTTGAGCTGACTAATGGCCATTTACATGGAAATACAACTGACAACGCTTCCTCAAATTACTTGATGACTCACAAATTACAAACTACCCTTGAGGCCTCTGGAATCGAGTGGCTCGCATTGAGAAACCACATACCTTGCATGTTGCATGTCATTCAGCTTGCTTTGGGTGTATTCATGAGCAGTCTGGGTGTAAAAGGCCACACCAAGTCTTGGAAAGCCCATGAGCGCGATCAGCAATTTGAAGAGAATACAAGCACAGACATTGGGAAGAGTCAAAGACTTCGAAAAGAGGGCAATGCTAGAATCAATAAGGTGTTGGCCATGAGATCACATTTAGCAAAGATTATTGAGAAAGTACATATTTCAACATAATTTGAAAGTGCTGAAAATGGCCATCATAACGCAGAGAACACTTGCTGTAGTGATTACTCTGACACCTAGTCATCGAAACAAGTTCATTGACTGTCAAAAAGCCAAAGTCCAGATCGCAGTACTACCCATTATGGTTGTGAAGACACGTTGGAACTCGACACTAGAGTTGCTCAAGCAGCCCTACCGATTACGTGAATACACACGCGAGTGGCTTAAGAACCCAAAATACAGCGATTACGGGCCACTCTTCACAACACAGGATGAGTGGACCATTGTCAAGTATGTTTTAGAAGTTTTATGGCCATTGCAGTACTAGACCCTGGGGATGTCAAAACGGCATTCCGTTACTCTGGATTACATCATCACTGGCTACAATGACATGTTTCATCACATGGATGGCGTGATGCGAGCGTTGGCCAAGAAGAAGACACAATGGAAGGACCACTTATACTTTACTGTGAACTTGGTGCGGCAGAAACTGTCCATATATTATACCGAAGAAACTCCAATGACAGGTATGCTCCTCATTCCAGTACATATCCTTGATCCTTTCTGGAAGTTGCGATCGTTTAGGAAGTGGGACAAAGGAATGGATATTAATCCTAAAGACGAGACTTCTTATACAACCCCATACCAGGTGGCCTTTCTGAAGTATGTGGAGAACGAACACTGTGCTAAACATAGATATTTGCCAGTCACTTAACCAGAAAGCATTCCGAACATCAATCTCGTCCCCTCCGCAATGGCTTCTAGTCCAGGTCAATCTGGTTATGATCCATATAATTGGTCCAGCGATGGTAAAGAATACTTAATGCCTGACAATGTGGCCAAAACAACACCCGAACGAAGCGATTGTGCAGCACGCTTATTGACAGCCACAAGGATCTATTTGAATTCACCTCCTGAATTACCACAGTACTGGGGGCAAATTAATCCGAATTATAATGATTACCACTCCAACACAGTGGACATTAGTAGTACATTGTGGTTACCGGATATCACCGACTGGTGGTTGCAGCATGAAGAAATGTACTCAACGTACGGCAATCTCTGCGATGTGGCACGCGATATATTCTCTATCATACCTCACGGTGTCCGAGTGGAGGGCGGTTTTTCCCTTGGGCGAGATGTGATTCCGTGGAGGCAGTCAAAACCACCGGCAAGACTCTTCACGAACAGATCCCAGTAATGCAGTACGCTTGAGCCAATAACGAATTACTGGCTGGGGACGACCCAGTATTGGCTCCAACCAGGACTGATAATGACATGGAGATGAAGAGAGAGGCAAAGCAAAAGAAGTTGCATTGAATGGCCAAGGTCCACAATGTTTTGGAGATGTGGCAGGGCAGCCAAAATCTACGAGCTACACAGAAGGAATCTCACGCTCAAAATAAACAAATGACAGCCTTAAAATACATTTCAGATACTGAAGAGATCATCAAAGCATCCTGGTCAAACTTTCAACATAATGGTGTGACTGCATTTAAATTGTCGGAAAAATCACCTGTGCCACCAGCTTTGTCTGCAACGGACCTCCATGGAGGATAACCTCAAGTATTGAATGTCCACCAAATCAAACAAATCGACCGCCATTCTGCCAAAAGTGATCAGGATTGTTCACCTGAAAGCATTTCAGGCACCGAACATTAGCTTAACTAGAATCGAGACTTAGGTAATCCAAACGGCAGCGATGATGACTGGGAGGCATACAATGAATCAGTTATGGAACTGGTCAAAGGCAGTGAGGATTCAGAAAACCTGGAGCAGCGTAATGTGAGTGCCGCACCAAATGTTCCCAGATTAATTCAGTCTATACTACAGTCAAAGAAGAAGGCTGAAAAGGTGTTGATGACGGTCAATATAATAGAAACATGGAGAAATAAGGGGATCAAGAAAATGTAGGACAGAATGTGTCAATGAACTATCACCAAGTTCATTATCTAGTTTGACCGAGAATTTCATTCAGAGAAATATTTTGAGACAATATTGAGCAGTCGTGTGAGAAAATTCGTTAATAAACAAAGCTATTGCAGACAATATGCATTAGTTGGCAAGATTTATAAATTTTAACCAGATGAGAGCGACCAGTGCTAGATTAGTACTGTGCTCCGGTTCACCATACAGCCAAGTCCGGATCAGGCTGAATGGCAACCACTAAGTTACATTGATCATGAATGCAATTATTAATGGCAGCAGATCTTAACTAGACAGTACATTAAAATGAGAGTCAATGGAGTGTCAACGATAGTTAGTCTTTTAAGTAGGGTAATTGAATGGTGATGTGGTCGGTGCTATCCATAACCAACACACTGGCAGCCTTTCTGGGCAAAAGAGTAAACCACACAGTCACTGCCCCATTCTGAAAATGAGCGTCAACAGAGCATCAACAATTTTTCGGTGTCCATCTTTGGTAACCTAGGTGACGATTGGTTGCAGCCATTCATAAATGAGGTATTGGCTGCCTTCCAAGTGAAAAATAATCGCATCATGCTCCCTGCCCCATTCTGAAAATGAGCGTCAATGCAGCATCAACGATTTGTAGTCTTGTAAGTATGGTAATTGAAAAGTGACCTGGTTGCTGCTATCCATAACCAACATACTGGAAGCCTTCCTTCCGAAAAAAAAATGAACCACACGGTCACTGCTGCATTCTGAAAATGAGCGTCAATGGAGCGTCAATGATTTTTGGCTGTGTATCTTGTGTAACCAAAGTGGCAATTGGTTTCAGCCATTCATAAATGAGGTATTGGCTTCCTTCCGAGGTAATAATCATACCGACACACTCCCTGTCCCATCCTGAAAATGAGCGTTAATGGAGTGTCAATGATTTCTGGTGTCGGATTTTGGTTATCTAAAAGGCAATTGCTTGCAAACATCCAAAAATACGGTGCTGGCCGCCTTCAAAGCCAAAAACAAAAGTGACACGCTCCCTGCCCCATCCTGAAATTGAACGTCAACGGAGCATCAACGAGATTTCCTCTTTTACCTGGGGTAATCGAACTGGTAATTGGTTTGTAAACATGCATAAATGAGATATTGACCGCCTTTAGGGGCAAAAACAATTGCAGCATGCCTCCCGCCCCATCCTGAAAATGAGCATCAATGGAGTGTCAATGATGATTGGTCTTGCATCTTGGCTAATGTAAGTGTCGCAATGTGGTAATAATTCATAGCTGCTGTCATGGCAGCGTTTTCATTTGAAACAGTGCATGATACATACGTTACCCCATCATGAAACTAAGTGTCAACTGAGTCTTAACAATATTTGGTCTTTCATATTGGGTAATCAAGGCTTTTCATGGATAAATGAGCTCATAACAGAACTATTGACTGCCTTTATAGACAAAAATACAACATATGACAGGAAAAACACAGATTCCAATATAATCAATGTCGCAGATTGCAAAACATGGAAAAAGTGATTATTGGCTGTCAAATACCGAATTTTAATGATATACAATAATCCAACTGCAAAAACAAGAACATTATCTAAATCAACAGATGGACCTGCTGCGCGACCTGCTGACAACCCACCCAATTCAGAAGGGTTGGAAGATTTCCATCAAATCGTGCAAAAATTGAGGGTTCGGGTCTATTGACAACCCAGACCACCAATTTGCCAACAGTTCAGTTCCTACCCAGACCCGGATCTGAAGTGATGGTCTGGAACCGTGGCTCACACTAACGGTCGAATGCGGTAATGTCGTTCTGTCATCTGCGCATGGATGGTTGACTACTGCGAATACATTCACTTGCACTCAATCAAGCAGCCCTATTGCCCTGTGTGCAAAGCACCAAAATCCTCGTTTGGAGAAAGCAATTCATCCCGGTGGCAATTGAGAGACCGTCCGCTATACTTCCAAATGATCATACTTGCAACTGAGCGAGACAAGATGGAGAGACGGGCAACAAGACAGTATATAAAAGATCGAGCACTTAGAACCTCAGAAGGTGTCTTCTGGAATATAGAATGCATCTCTCTGACAACTATTATCTTACCAGTTATTCTTCATACCGAGAATCTTGGTATTCTTAAGCATTTGATGGACTGGGGAACTTCATTCCTCGAGCAACATTCCAAGATCAAGAAATTCAACCAGGTCTGGGCTATGATGCCTCTATATTCTGGCTTCGCTCGATTCAACAAGCAATATAGCCAGGTGACGCAAAGGAGTGGTAATGTGATGAAAGCACTCGGGCGTAGGATTGTTCCAGCTTTCACAGCAACTCTTTCAAACCCTTTGGCGAGCCAATGGATTCCCTTCACAGAAGCCGCATTGTAGGTGGAAAACTTTGTTTATTGTGACTGTATGGTACAGTACAGGTACCATAGTGAGGTAATGATTGAGTACATGGAGAAATGTTGGGAGGAGTTTCATCCTGAAAAGGATGCTTTCAGTCAATTCCGTGCCAGTAAATCTACAAAGATGGTCTCGGAAGCCTTGAAAAGCCAGCTTACATTGGACAAACAGGAGGAACAGAATAGTAACTGTACTTGGAACAATCTTTCTGTGACTGCAATGCGTCGTCGTGTTGATGAAGATAAAATGCAGATCGAGTCAGAAATTGCACAATATCTTGTTGATGAATCAGATTTGAACTTTGTGGACATACATCTCCTGAATCACTTCTCTGACCATATCCGCCATCTTGGCAAACTCTTAAATGAAAGGTTTGAACTACCAGAAAAAGAGATGATGGATCTTAAACAAGTGCACTGACAATCAAATCGTCATGAGACTGCCCTCCAGATTTTATGAACAAAAGCCCTAAAGCAGGTATTACAGTATCGTGAGCCGCATGCAAACATTGCAAAACAACATTGTTACAATGATATGCCTCTAACCAAAATGCCTGTCAAGCAAATGATGAAAAACCCGCAACCAAAAATCAAAACCCTTGATTACTTGGCCCTGTGTTGTGCAATGCCAAAAGGGGAACAACAGAATCACTTTGCTTGGTGTTCCAAGAGATTTGCTGACTTCACAGACTACATCAATTACAATTAGTGTTTCAGTCATCTCAATCATGCAAAAAAAATTCATTACAACTCCGTTGCAATTCCGGTGACGTCTGCCCCATGTGATGAACAAGTGGTTCATATGGTTTGTTGCACTCGGTCCACACAGTGGAGAAAGCATAAGCCACCAAGAAATAATACAGTACTTCTCTGGATGGGGACAAGGTCAGATAGCAACTTTAAATCGACTGCCCGACACATTCCCGTAAGGTTGAACTGTCTGTTCCTCGTTGAGGATCCTGCATCTAGCGTTGAAGGGCTTCTTACCTTGTTTCAGACATTTGCAACAGGGCCCATATGACAGACTGCTGGGATGGTGATTGTCAAGGCGAGCCATCAACCTCCAAGGTAATCGTTGCACAATCGACGCTACCATCTAAAGCCTCATTTTGGCTTCAGAACCACTGATATCGTCCCTATGAGCACGACACAAAGAGCTGTACAGTTTCTTCCGTTGACACTGCAGCCACGTAGCTTACAGTGGTACTTGAGCAACTTGATTGACTTGTATACTTTAAATTTGTTTGACATGTAGATTATTCGACTCAATGCTTGCAGTAATTGTTGCAGTGATATATAGACATCTGATGAGTGTTTACTCTGGGAGTCTTAATTTTTGTAATGGGAGTTGTGCAAGCTTGTGTATAATCAATGTCTCAAGGGATCAACTATTATGAATATTCTTGAAATCAATGGAACAGTTCGAAAAGGCATCGAAAGGATCAAAATTTACAGGTCCAACATCAAAGGCAGCTGTGTAATAAATTAGCTTCAATCACTGAACATGTCTTTGAGATATCCTGCCAACATGATCACATCATGGAACACTTCGAAGAATGGTGGAAGATTGCACATAATCTCTCGGATTATTTATTGAGCTTGTGGAGATGAAACGGTGAGTGGGGTTCATTTTCGGAAACCAATTTCACTTTTTGCTGATGTAATATTTCAAGAACATATATTCATCTATCCAATTGGCTCTATAGTTTATTGACACTCTACTTGACTTGGTACACATGGTTATAGCTAGTTTCAGAATTTCCAACTCTATGCAGCAGTATTATTATCTATTTTAGCAGTATTTCTGCATTGTACACTCACTATAGTAGTTCAATCAGCTGCAAAGAACATCAGCAAAGTGCATTTTAGTCACTGGATGCCTGCAGGAGTGTCTGACAGGATGTGGAGTGAAAACTTAGATGCATTAATTTTGGGAGAGTATCAGACCCAAGGAGGGCATTCTGGCTGGCCTTTTGAGTGATGGGGATCTCTGATGGCTGGTACAGGAGCAGCATGGGAGTGATCGTGATAAGTTTAAGAAAACCTCGGTGCGCTGAAGACAACTTTGGGTGCACCTGGCAGCACCAGGAAGCACTAGCTACAAGTGTGGGAGCGCTGACGACAAGCCTGGAATCATCTGGGAATGCCGACAACTATTTTGGAAATGCCAACAACATGACTGCAAGCACCAACAGCAAGCCTGGAAGTACCTGGGACCGCTGGCAACAAGCCTGGGAGCACCTCGAATCACTGTAGAGCAGTTTGGGAATAATGTCTTCTTTAGGAATGCGACTAGCACACCTGGAACTCATAGCTACTACTTATCATTTGACAATGTTTAAAACTCATGCATTCAGTATGTATTCTCTGCTATGTATCTACATAGCAATCGATCTACACACAGTAAATCTGGACTGGCAACAGGCGGTGCTTGAGAGAGATTTGAGGTATGCCTGAAAATGACTATCAGGTAAACTTAGAGATACACTCTGAGGCTGTGATGAAGCAAGTTTTGAGATGCCCTTGGAGGCGGTATACAAGTATATTAGGATATACTTTGGGAGGCTGTGTTGGAGTGAACTTGGAGGTTGTTATCAAGTGACTTTGCACATACACTAGGAGGCCGGGTTTTTGGAAACTTGGAGGCCATAATCGAGTGACTTTCGAGAAACACTTGGAGGGTCTAAGCAAGCGAGTTTCGAGATACAGATAGAGGCCATGATCGAGCGAGTTTGGAGATAAACTTGGCGCGGTGATTGTGTGAACTTAGAAAACATACTTCTGTGCGTTTGGAGATTCACTTTGAGCGTGTGATCAACCGAGTTTGGAGATACAGTTGGAGGCCATAATCGAGTCAACTTAGATACGCATGCCAAAAACATGATCGAGTAAGTTTGGAGATACACGTGTAGGCTATCAATGAGCAAACTTCCAGGTCATAATCGAGGGAGTCTGCAGATACAGTTGGAGGCCGCGATCTAGCAAGTTTGGAGATGTACTTGGAGGCTGTGATCGAGCGAGTTTGGAGATAGACTTGAAGGCAGTGTTCGAGCGAGATTGGACCAGGACATACAGGTGGTGGTTGGACGGCATGCCTGGTACTGAGACTTAATTGATCGGTGAGTTAACTTGCAACCATGAGATTTTGTGAAGGTGACCTTATAATTGAGCTCGAATGGAGACTGGGCTGACGACAGTCGATCGTATTGGGAGGTACACCGGAAGGCACAGCTACATTCAGGGGTCAACTCATCATTATGGGAAAGAAGGGAAGACAAACAATCTTGGGTCGATGCTGTACTCAGTGTATGCTGTACTCATTGTATGCTGTACTACATTGTATGCTATACTCAGTGTATGCTGTACATGGTGTCAACACATGATCATTGCATGGCAAAATACAAAGGGATGACTTAACATTGTGTTCTGCAATGATGGTCGAGATATGGACAACAAAGGGAGAGATAGGTATGAAGATGAAAACGATGTGGAGGATAGAAGCGGACATGAGAAAGCTGGGGTACTACTTACCCGATTGGGTATAGAAGAACTCATATTGGGGTTAGTACATGCTGCATCGGGACTCATACCTGTCATATTGGGGTTGGTAAATTGACACGTACAAGAAATTCTCCTTAGTCCCAGTTTGTCATGATGACTTCTCCCATCTCCTCTCATCTCGCTCTTGGTCGTCCTGAACTCTTCCATCACCTATGAACGAGACGTTATGTCAGCCCTCTCTATCTCTGCATGACATGATTAAGAGTTAACACCGAGTACTGCATATACCAAATACAGCACAAACCAAGTGTGGTGTACTTAGAGTACAGCATACAATGAGTACTGCATACACTGTGTACAGCATTATTCCAACACTGACTGTCTCCCGCTCCCACCCAGGCTCTCATCTCTCCGCTGACAATGTTGCACCAAATTCTCTCCATTCCCACTATTACCACTCAATTAATGAATTGAGTCGCAGCTCATGTCATGTCTCCCTCCTGAACTACCACCACTAGATTGAGCGCCTTGAAGTACTGCACCAATCACGCTTGATCGTGGCCTCCCAGTGCATCTCCAACTTCACTCGATCACGATCTCAGAGTGCATCTCAAAGTTCTCAAAATGATGGCCGCCAGGTGTGTCTCCAAGCTCGCTTGATCACACCCTCCAAGTATATCTTGAAACTCACATGATTGTGGCCTGCAACCTTACCATCATGTATTTTAGTTACTGGTAGCCTCCAGAAGTGTCTGAGAGGATGTGCAGTGTATACTTGGATGTGTCAATTTCAGGAGAGTATCAGACACTGGGAGGGGATTCTGGCAGGCCTTCCCAGTAACTGAGATCTCTGATGACTTGTACAGGAGTACCATGCAAGTGATTATCATAAGTTTGAAACATTTCGGAGCACCAGAGTGAAGTTTGGGTGCACCTGGGAGCACCAGGGAGTGCCGGCAATATGTCTGGGAGTGCCGGTGACAAATCTAGGTGCACTGGCGACTAGTCTGGGAGAACCTCAAATCACAGTAGAGCAGTCTGGGAAAACCAACATCTTCTTTGGGAATGCTGCTGGTGTGCCTAGAAATTGAAATTTCTACTTATTGTACAACAATTATTAAAACTCATATATACAGTGTGAATTCTCATCGATGTATCTATATAGCTACCCATCTACGCATGGTATATGTCGACTGGCTACAGGTTTTGCTTGAGAGCAATTCAGGGTGCACCAGAAGATGACTGTCATGTGAACGCAGAGATACACTCCGAGACCGCAATTGAATGAGTTTGGAGATGTACTTTCACTCGTTATTCGAGTGTATTGGAAGATTCCATTGGCTGCTCTAATGGAGGGAACCTAGAGATACAGTCTGAGATCGTAATTGACTTATTTTGGATATGCTCTTGGAGGCCATGTTCAAGCCAACATGGTGGCCATAATCGAGCAAGTTTGGAGATACACCTGGAGGCCGTGATGGAGCAAGTTGGGTGACACATTTCGAGACCATCGTTGTGATACATTGGTGGGTGTGATTGAGCGAGTTTGGAGATGCACTTGGAGGCTTCAATCGAGCGAGTTTGGAGATATGCACTTGCAGGGCATTATTGTCCAAACTTGGAATCCGTGATCGGGCAAGTTTGGAGATGGACTTGGTGGCCATGAACAGGCAAGCCTTGAGGCCAAAATCATGCCAGCTGGGACACCTGAACTTGGAGGCCATGATTGTGTGAACTTGGAGGCCATTATCAAGCATGTTTGGAAATGCACTTCAAGGTCATGATCATGTAAACTTGGAGGCCATATTGTAGCAAGTTTGAAGATACACCTTCAGGATGTGATCAAACGATGTTGGACAAGTACTTGTAGGCGGTCAATGGACGGCACTCCAGGTGCTAACACTCTATTCATCCGTTAGTTAACTCGCAACCTTGGGAATGTGACAATGTGGCTTCATCTTTGAGCTGTCATGGAGAGCTGGCCGATGAGAGTCGATGGTGTAGAGAGCTATGCCAGAAGTTTGATGTAACATTCTGGGGTCAACTTCAAATAATGAGAATGAAGGGAAGTCAAACAATCCTGGGTGAATGCTGTACTTGGTGTATGCTGCACTTAGAGAATGCTGCACTTACTGTCAACTCCTCATCATGGCATGGAAAGATAGAGAGTGATGATATAACTTCATGTTCTGTAATGATTGTACAGCTGTGGATGAGAAAGAGGGCGATGGCAGATAAAGATGAGAATGATATAGAGAATACAAGTGAATATGAGAAATCAGGGGTACAACTTGCCTGATTGAATTGGGACAACTTTGTGTCAGTGTTATTACACTTCGGGTTGTGCCTGATATCTGACGAATCGCAGATGGTAAATTGAGTCGCAAAAGATATTCTGTGAATTTCCAGTTTCTCCTGATGATTTCCCCCATGTTCTCACATTTCTCTTATCCTCGTCCTCAACTCTACCATCACCTACGAACAACAAGTTAAGTTATCGCTCTCAATCACTCGATGCAATAATCAAGATTCAACACCAAGTACAGCACACACCAAACACAAGAATACACCAAATGCAGCACTTACTGTGTACTGCATACAGTGTACAGCATCATCTCATGATTGACTGTCTCCCACTCTAAACCAGTCTCTTATCTCTCGGCAGACCATGTTGTACTCAATTCTCAATATTTTCACAAGTACAAGTTAACCAATGAACATAGTCTCAGCATCTATCTCACCACCCTCCCGCACTATTGCCTCTAGATTGGGAGCCTCCAAGTACTTCTCCAATTTTGCACAATTATGGGCTCCAAGTGTATCTCCAAACTCGCTCAATCACACCCTCCAAGTTCACACGCTGATGGCCTCCAAGTTCATATTTCTAAAGTTGTACAATCATGGGCTCCCAGTTCGCACAGTCTGGGCCTCCAAGTACATCTCGAAACTCGTTCCCTCACAGCCTCCCACTGTATCTCCAAACTCGCTTGATCACCACCTCTAAGGGTATCTCGAAACTCACTTGATCATGGCCTACAAGTTCACACCCTCATGGCCTCCAATTGCATCTTCAAACTCCCTTGATCACAGCCTCCAACTGTCTCTGCAAACTCGCTCGATTATGGTCTCCAAGTTCGCACAATCATCCGGTCCATGTCCATCTCCAAACTCACTTGATTACAGCCTCCAAGTTCACAGTCTCATGGTCGTCAAGTGCATATCTCCAAACTCGCACGATCTCGGCCTCAAAGTGTATCTCCAAACTTGTTGGATTACAGCCTCCAAGTGTATCTCTGAACTCACTCCATCACACCTTCCAAGGTTATAAGATCATAGGCTCCAAGTTCATCTCTAAACTCGATCGATCACGGCATCGGAATGCATCTGGAAGTCCACTCAATCATGGTCTGGTGACAGGCTGAAGCTACTAGGCATGCAGCCCATCATTAACACTCCGCTGCACCTCACATGGCATCCAAACTCAATTTGAAAGAAATATTGGTTCTGGCTCAATAAGCGTAGAAAGAGGGTGAGAGGATATGACTGGATACCAGGCCATGATGAACCATACAAATTGGGTGGATCTATGAATGCTTGGCAATAGTACTTGAGAAACTACACCAATTGCATCAATCTATGAAAGCTCAGCAAGAGTGCATGGGACCAGGAGCTGGGAATGATAGATCATGTATTTCATATGATGAGATGATGTCAATCTACCGCAGGGTTGTCCAAATATATACTTTCTGTTGCTGAGTCCATCTCTGTTATCCCTGAATCTCCATATATATTTATATAGAGAGACTTAGATAATACATGCTATATAATGATGAACCAAATCTTGTGACTGTAACAAAGATGAATATGATAGACAAAATGTCTTGCAGTGGTGGAGCACTAAGAACCATTGGTGCAAGAATATTGTATCAAGTCTCGCACAGTGCTTTTGCCGAGGTCTCAGTTGCTTTTGAAGTCTCTTGTGAACTATTGCTGAGGTCACAGCTCCTCTCGAAGTCACCCGCAGATCTGTGGCGAGATCTCCGCAGCTCCAAAGGTTGAATACTCTAATAGTCAAATCTCATTGCATCCTGAATGCACCTTCATAACTGCATGTGCTTTCAGGAGCACCTGGAAATCATCTTGCAGAGTCTGAGAGCACTCTCCTAAGCTCCAGGGGGGGCTGGGAGCATCTGGAGATACTTAGAAGCACTGGTGAGAGTTTCCGGAGTGTCTCGGAGGTATGCATATGGTATTCGAACTGATTCACATTTTGCTGATGAAGATTATGTATTGATTTATACTCTGAATACCCTCAGTCTCTCTTAGAGTCTCAAAGTTACTAAATATCATTCTTATGCTTCGTACTACCTAGTATAAATACTATATGAATCCATATCCATTATTCTATCTATACTGTGAACAATTGTAAATCTGTCAATGTATATTGTAAAGTTGGTTTATGAAATATTCAAAACATCTCATTGCCGAAATTAATAATTACTGATCACCAATTTATGACTGTACTAGCTATATATTATTAAAATATAATGGCTTTTATTGTAGTATTATTGCAGTTGACAATGAGTTCTATCAATGTATACTATCTAGAAGCTAACTATTAAATAATGATATATACTACTGAGTGCCAGGAAGGGCACTCTTTTAGATATTATCCAAAACTATACATTCAATCATTACAGCAAGTAAGAGAATCTTTAAATTTACTATATTTAATTGAAGTCAATTGCATCATAATGTGCAAGTGACTAGATTACTATATATGGAATAGAGAATATTGTCAATAACTTTAAATGCACAAATTCTTTGTTAAGTCAATATAACTTTGAGAGTAACATTGAAATAAAGAGTAATTTGTATAAGCGCATTTAATTCATAGTATATCAATGTATTATATATGGTAAAACTGTAAGTATATAAACCATTCTGAGATATAATAAATTTCACACAAATATTTACAACATATTGATTATACATCTTGTAACTCAATATTTGGGTAAATACATCTATTATACTTCAGTTCCTTAAGTACATTCATATTAAGTATATTGTGATTAGACATTCTATAGAGAGATATATTGATTCTAAGTAATTTAAATAATAATTTCTAATGCAGAGTATACATACACAATTTGGACAGTTAGCAATATTGTAGAAAATTTTGAAAGTAAACCTTTTGATAAAGTGTAGTATTATCTAAATCTTTCAAAGGATATACGTATATCACCTTTAGGCCTGATAGTATTATTAATTCAATTTATAATATATTGGATTCATTTTTAAATATACTAATCATATTATATTTAGAGCTACTAAAAAGTATTTAAATTAATAGTTATTGGTACAAGATTTCTAATAGAAATGTTGATATCTTTATATTATGTATAGTAGACTTAGAATTTCTTACATTGCAATAAAGAATGAATATTTTAAATAAATATTCTTTAGCAGCATTTGAGAATATTATTAATAAGATAACTAAACTACATGAATATTTAAAATAATTGACATTTTTCAAAAGTAAAGGGTTATATATAAAACTATACCAATAATATCTAATTAGTACATTAATATATCTATTTACATTCATTATTGCTCAGTACATTATTTATTATTTACTATATATTAGGAAGTTACTCTTCAATATTATCTGCATATAACATTAAGTAGTCAAATTGAACAATGTATTATAATAAATTTTAAACATCTAATAATTCTGTATCGGAGTATTTCAAAGTAATACTGCTCTAAATACATATATATATCATGTCCATACTCTGTTGCACAGCAATACAGGGGTATGAATCTATAGATGTAAATTTTTTATATAAGTAAGTATATTTGAATACAAAAAAATCAGTATAATTGTTTATCAATAATTGCTTGTAAACTTGGTGATGTTGTTATTTAATAAGTAATATCTTGGTATATTGCCCAATCCATCAAATTTACATTGACTGCTGAAAATATTATTTGCTTTGTACTAGCAATTAATATCGTTAAATTCTATTATAATACAGCAATACCCGCTTGATTCAATTTCCACTGTTGAAATATACTACTAATCTTCAGTAAGAGTTAAGTTTAGATAGATGAAATAGATTGGATGGGCCATACATACTTTGACATTATCTCTTGTGACATTATCTTCCTGAATAATTCAACAAGTAATATTCAAAATTCAACTGTATTGCAGCTTGGTGCATTACTACAAAAGAAGAAATATTTCCCTTTCCTGCTATATAAATCACCACATTAGGCTCCATCCTTATCAGGATACCATAAAGTAAACTTGATGGTATTCTATTAACTTAACGGCACATGAATGCTGTGGCTAGCCAATAAATTGAAGCCACACAAAGTTAAGGATGTCTACAGAACTGCATCTACTCTTTAGCTTTCTCTTTACCCAGTCGGTGCATTTTGGCAGGAATTTATATATAAAAACTTGAAACATGCGCAAGCCCAATACACAGAGTTCCTGTCACCGTCGCCAAAAAGGGCGGAGTGGGTAAATAACAGATTATACAGTAGCGTGTAGATGTGGACTGAAAAGATTTCTCCTTGCTTCATGTTTGTGTCACTGTATAACGGCAGATCTTGGCGTCCTCATGCATTGAACATTCTATTCGATGATTGCTGTCATACATCGAGCGCTCTGACCGTTGCAGGGTCTATCTGCCTGTCAAACCCAGGGTTAGAACTCTCGGGTAAAAAGGAGTTCTGCTATACATCGTTCAAAATAGTCCGTTGATGATAGGAGGCCTCTCTGCCACCATTAGAGGTGCAATCGCCCGGTTGAGAATCCAAAGAACCATATATTAGTGGTGATCAATAATATCGTTGGACCTGGTATCGACATTTGTTTGTGGGAGGGAGATATCCTTTGGAACAGATATAAAATGCCCTACTAACTACTCCTGCGGGCGAGAGAGAACGTAGTGTACTTAGGTGCGGTAAGCAGTTCGAATTCAGGCACAAAATTGTCTACTTGTCACAGCCAATTTCCAGTTTCTAGAGCAGGTCCCGACGAACCAGGGCAAGAATAATCGACACTGGACTGGTACGCACCTACTCGATACATTCCTCAAAAGCCGTCGAATAGAGTAATCTATGCCTTATGAGATGACATACGCGCGGCAGGTGCTTTAAACAGCAGCAATTTTGTCTTGTCAGCGGTACGTACTCGGTCGGTCAGTCGGCAGAGCATGTAAAATATCCTTTCTCGATGGTCGTCTCACTGGTGCATCCTGATCGATAATCTGAGATTCCTCCTAACTCCTCTTCTACCTCTCCCTCTGCTTACTCTCCCCTCCCACTCTCACTTCTAGCTCCTCCCTCTTTCTTCCCCCCCTCTTCCTCTCTATTCTCGTCGACCCAAGTCTCTTCATTAGCAGTGCCATCTCGAGCGTTGCGGTGTCTTTGCACTCTTCTCTTTTCTTATTCGGCGGCGCTGCATTTTCAAAAGAGCCCCCTTTTAATCCGCCGAGCCATTAAAGAACCGCTGTCAGTTGTAACTCTAGTCACTCACCGCCTTCAACTAAACTCTTGTTGTCACCATTTCCATTGTTTCGCATTCCCATTGACAGTCCTTTCTTTATTGGCCTTTGTCTTTCGTGCTTCCTTCGACAGAGCCTGGAATTCACTAGGTGAGTGGGTGAATTACTGCTATATATCGCCATCGCTTAGTTGCTTTTTTGCCATCACTTCTCATCACACTCCCATCTCACGCACACACTACCCTGAGAGATTATTCTATTCCCGAACTGTCTAACGTCTCATCGCCATCACTCACAGTAACCACCCCCTTCGGCTTGACGACCTTTGCGACGACCGCAGCCGTAATCACTAAAAAGAATTAGCACACGCCTAGCTGCGTTTCACGAACACGGAATCTAATCATTATCTTATAATTGCAGTAGGAGTCTTGAGTCCTAAAAGACCGAGTTCGAGTACTTTCGAGAAGCAAACTCCCAACGATACAATAAGCCCCGTCAAATTTTTGTCCCGGTTGAATACGACGAGTTTGGAAAGTGCAAATAGCTCTGTTGTACGCCCACCAAAAGTCGAGACACCCTCGATTCCAGTTTCGATCCTATACTGCTCTACGAGCAAGTCTCCCTCCTGGTGGGGCTATTACTGGTACGTTGGAATCCTTACCAATTACCGTGGGATGCAGTAAGGTGCTGACTCGTGCGGCGTTCCGGAACAGGTTTAATTCCTAATGTTGACCTCTGCTGATTACAGATTGAAAACGACCCTGAACGTTTCAGCTCCCTCCTCGGGCAGAAACACCGCGAATTCGTCGCCTACCGAAACCTCATCAACCAATCCCTCACGATACAACCACAGCGGCATCATGAGTAATGCCAACAACTCAGCGAACAATGGAAGGATGGGGGCAGGCTCCCCTTCCTATGAAGCTTCAGCAGGTAGTCGGTTGTTCTCAAAGAGGTAGGAATTGAGGCTTCCTTAAAGGCTCATAGTATGGAGTAATTCTAACAAGTACAGAGCACGGGAAATCCAGGTGGAAGAAGGGGTTGCACCTCCCAAACTTTGGGGGCCGATCTCTTCCGGAAATTCGACGTCGTCTTCGTCACTTAGAGATCGTGAGAATATTATTCCCGAGTCACCGCAGTCAAATGGATTCCCCGAACCTGTGGCAGTACCTCTACAAACAGAGTTTCAGTCACCAGTGTTCCGTCGTGCGCGTGCTGGAACTGTTCCATCAAGATTCTCTCCTGGAGGCGGGTCAAATGCTCCGCCGACGATTCCTGGGATCCCCTCCACAAGCCGGCCATCCCCAGCCCCAAGTCCTTTTAAGGCCAACCCTCAACAGCAGCAGGTGGATATCCAAGATTTGCAGCCTTCCCAGACTGAGACCAAGTTGAGACTTCGGTCTGGGTCGCTCAACATCCCACCTCGCACTAACTATGTTAGCGCGTTTGGTCCATCGATCTTTGCAAGTTCGTGGTCCCAAACTAGAGAAAGAAGTCAGACGAACTCAGGATTGCCGCAAATCCCGGCGTCACCGGCGTATTCATCTTTTTCTAAGGATGACGAGGGATCGCATATGGCGCCTAGGACATTGGACTACCTTGGCCTTGTGGATACCCCGCAGACCTCCAGAGCAACTTTGGCTCGACCGATGGGATTAGATACACTGATGGAAGGTCAGCGTGCAGCTACAATACAGCCTTTCCTCTCAGAGCTCAATGGGATCCATCGGAATCTAAACCGCATTCGGTCGTACTCGGTCAATGCCAAGGAGAAGTATGCAGCGGACGAAGAGGAGGAAGAAGAGTCGAGGCATATATACAGTGCTCAACATAGTGGAACTGTTACACCACAAGGCGGGAATGCTGCCGTATTGGCTGCAGCCCAAGCATCTGCAGCCGCGCACGCTATGGCAGTTGCTGCGTATGCGAATAACATAACACCTAGCAGACCTAGAGCCAGAACTGCAGGCGTTCTTGATTCCCCACCTATCAACCGGTTAAAGAGTTACCTTGCTACTCCTTCCAAACTCGATTCCATGACGAGTGCGTCTGACCTCCGAGGCGAGTATTTTGATATCTCTAGCGGTTTGGAGGCTTTGAAGTTTGTGGCAATGAACCCGCGACCTTCTAGTGGAGAAGGCGGCCTTGCTTCGATTGAGGAATCACAACTTGAAGGACCAACTCGATCTCTATGGCTTGGCAACATTCCAGCTTCCACTACTACGACCTCTCTCATACATATTTTCCAACCCTTCGGTTCTGTTGAATCAGCCCGTGTACTTACGCACAAAAACTGTGGCTTCATCAACTACACCACCGCAGAGCACGCTATCCAGGCTCGTATTGCATTAAATGGCAAGGAGATTTTCCCTGGAGCTGGCCCTACCCGCATTGGTTTTGCGAAGCCATCATCTTCGGGCAGCAATGGTACTCTTACACCGAACGGGGGAGTATATGGGTCTCCTAGCCCTGATCCAAATGCGAAAAGCGTGAATGAAAGTGGGGTCACATTGTCCAAGGGCGCCAGCAGTTCTGAGGTCAATGGTTCTGAAGGGGGTTCTGGAAATGTGGAACTGGAATTACCAAAGCTTGCAGATCTCAAAGAAGACATTTTGAAAATTGTGGAGGAATTCGGTGCCGAGAAGGAGGATATTGAGAGGATTTGCAAGTGCATCAATCAGGCCGTCTCGTTCAACAGCTTCGAGCCTGAAATACCGACCATTCCAGAGCCCAGCCACAGCCGTACTCATGATGCTCCCATGTTACGCGATATCCGTAAGAGGATTGATAACGGGAACTGTTCTACTTCCGAAATTGAAGAAATCGCCCTGGCTATGTTGCCAGAGATTGCAGAACTGTCAAGCGACTACCTTGGAAACACTGTGGTTCAAAAGCTTTTTGAGTATTGCTCTGAAGAAATCAAAGAAACAATGCTCGTGGAGATCGGCCCTCATTTGGCCGAGATCGGTATTCGTGAGTGCTTCCTGGCAGTTGTAAAATATCTGATTCTAACCCATAACTGCAGATAAGAACGGTACCTGGGCTGGCCAGAAAATCATTGATGTGGCAAAGACGCCTGCGCAGATGAATAAAATCACAGATTGCCTCCGACCTTATACGGTTGCTCTTTTCCTGGATCAATACGGAAACTATGTTCTCCAATGCTGCCTGCGGTTTGGGGCGCCGTACAACAATTATATCTTTGAGACCATGCTAAGCCGTATGTGGGAAATCTCTCTGGGAAGATTTGGATCCCGAGCTATGCGAGCTTGTTTAGAGAGTCACCACGCCAACAAGAGTCAGCAGCGGATGCTTGCGGCTGCTATCGCTCTTCACAGTGTTCAACTAGCTACCAACGCCAATGGCGCGCTGTTGTTGACTTGGTTTTTGGATACTTGCAATTTCCCCAAGCGTCGGACCGTTCTTGCTCCTCGTCTCGTCCCCTACTTGGTGCATCTCTGTACCCACAAGGTGGCCTACCTGACCGTTCTGAAAGTTATTAATCAGAAGAACGAACCGGAAGCCAGGGATACCATTCTCAAGGCTATGTTCTTTTCACCTGGAGACAAGGTTTTGGAGGATATCCTTAAGGATCATCAGTGTGGAGCGACTCTTATCTTCAAGGTTTTAACTACTCCATTTTTCGAGGAGTCTATGCGCCCAGATGTCATGCAAAACGTCAGGAATGTTTTGCTCAAATTGAAGGTAACACCATCTCAAGGGTACAAACGCCTCATGGATGAAGTTGGACTGTCGACCCGTAACCCGGTCAACAGTGCCAACAGTACACCCAAGGAGCGCGATAGCATCAATGGAGGTGCAGGTGAACGTCGGGGCTCCCATCATAACAATAGTAACACCCCAACGCATGGCAACCGCAATCCTGAAAATAATGCTCAAGCGAATTTCTATCAAGGCTCACCCATGTACGATTCTGCTATCATTGCTTCCGCGGCAAGCCAATTCCCTCAAGGAGCATTAGAGCAGTTTAACATGTACGGAGCTGCCCCAGCCATAGGATCACCGGCGTTCCAGCTCCACGTTTTACAACAACAGATGGTGGCGGGGCGTGCGGCACCAGGATTCTTTGCAATGGCAGGATTCAATAACCCTCAAAGAGCCCCGGAACAATTTCGTGGAGCAGCACAAGGAAATAACTCGATGCCGTCAACAGGTATGGGGAATCCTATGTTGCCGGGCATGATTGCCACGCCGGGATTCAATCCGTTAGTTACGCAACAGTTGATGGGAGGATATGGATATGGGGGCATGCCAATGTTCCCGCAGCAGCAGCAGCAGCAAGCACAACATGGAGGGAATCTCGGAGGACGACGGGGTGGACGGGTGAGTTTCCATCTCGTTTAAGAGTGTAAACATACATTTACTGATGTGTTCGCCGTAGCGTTAAATGGGTTGGGTTTTGTTGATATTTTTGCCGAAATAAGGGGGAGAAAGTTTAGGCTTTGTGTGCATTATCATCGTCGCATTGTCATACTTTTCATGTTTTGTTGCATATCTTGGATGCGATCTGCTATTGTGTTTTATCTGCTATTCATTCTATATGCCCCTCTCTGTTGCTTCTATACTCATGTTGATGAAATCGAAGGCTTTTTCTTTCTGCCTATCTTTCTGGAAGAAAGCTTAAGGCGACAGTATATTCGGAACGTACCTGTATGTACGCAGTGGATATGAGCGTTTTTTTCCCAAGAGAAATTTTTGTTATCCGCTTACTCTAGGAGATATAAATGGTTCGATTATGTTCTGTATGTATTTACTATTTGTCAGTTGTCACTCATTTATGTATAGATGTGGAATAAAAGGCGGTGGGATGGGACTGGGATGGGATGGGAGAAAGTGGTGTTGTATGAATGGAATTTCGAATTGGAATTGCATGTGGTGTGTTGTGTTGTGATATCGATGGCAAGCGATTCCAACTTGGCCTTTGGCACTCCACCAGACGACTCACCCTGGTGGTGTTGCAGAGCAATTTTGGGTGCCACAGCATATAGTACGACCTACTGTATCTAAGCTATCTGACAGACTACGGCTGTGAAGATCTAAGCTACTGTACCCGGAGATGAGCTTGGGAAGTCATCAGTCACCAAGGGGTCTGTCCCACGAAAATTGTGGTTTTGTCAGAGTTACCCATTACTGTTCCACATCCAAGAATTGTCACTGGATTTCAGCGAAGATTTACTGTACATGGTTCCCCAGCGTTCGGAACACCAAAACCCCCACCCCCACACCCCACACCCCCTGTTCTAGCATAGCTTTTCAGGCAGCGCCATAACACTGGTACTTCTTCTTTGATTTGCTCTCTAGTGTTGTGACGAACCTGTCGAGACGATTGATTGAGTCTAAGTCTAAGATGACACGTAGCCTATATAGTAGCTCGCCAACCCTAACCCAAAGCCACGTGCTGACGTACTCTACAAAGACTCGGTCTAACATCTTGCTTCTAAGTCTTTTGGCTGCTTCCATTTCTTTCTTTTCCTCCACTTCCTCCTCATTGGCACCCTCGGTTTCCTGGAAACTAATTGGAACTTGAGATCTCAAGCAATGGTTATTTTGTTATACCTCTGCTTCGATATGTTCGGTACGTGATCTAATTGCTGGAAATTGATAAGATATCGGAGGCACGAGTGGAATGTTGGCTGCGATGTAAATATTATCCAAAGGTGTTACGTATATACAGTCCTTAGACAAAAGTGTTCGTGATTAGCCGAAACACCAAAAACCCGTGGCTTTAGCAATGCACTACTACACCTCCACAAATAATGGTTAATAGAGAATTTTGTGGGACAGAGTCCCTATATAGAATTGTTATTTCCCAGAGTTTCAGAATTTTTAGGCCTAATTTGAGTGTGAAGGAGTTGCTGAAAGCCTCACCATGCCAAGAAATTGCCAAGTTTGTATGCAAAATTGCCTTTTTTGGCATAAAATCTACCCTTCAACTAAGAATTGATTATATCTCAACAAAACCAGCAGCTATGGGTGTATAACTTTTTACAGAGCTCAACAAGGGCTCTTTGATAGATTCCCAGCTATCAGTAAATTTAAATATTGTTTTTGGTGGTACAGTACCTGCTCAAGTCTTTATTTCAAGTTTAGCAACTAAAATTGTAATGATAAATAATTCCAGTTGTATAATAATTCTAATAATCAGAAATCGCTTTTGAGCACTAGAAGGGAGAATTTCCTGCACTTTGCTTGGTGTAAATAGCTCTTCATTTTTGAGTGTTAGAAAAATTCATATTATATCAAGAAATTATAAATACATTTCTCAAGCAATTGTATATTAACCGAATGTAACCTGACTGTTGTTATGGTGCAATCTTACCAGTGCTAAAATGGTATTGCAGAATGGGTGATAATGGGAATTATGGAAAGGAGGTGATATTAAAAGGTGTGAAAGTGGTACAAGATTATTGAATATGATGAAGCAGTTATCTGAGGTGTTGCAATATCAAATAATATGGCATGGTTGTTTGGAGAAGAGTTTTTCTTGATGATGAGTAAGATCATGAGCAAAGTTTCAGATAGTACATTGAAATATGAAGAACTATTTGAAAATAGCAGACGAATTATATATCAAGGGAAATTGGTTGTAATTGGATTGTTTTCTGTTCTTCTCTCTTTACTTGTTTACTTGCATAGCAACACCACAGAGGAGTTTGAATCAACTTGAAGATTCTGGTTTCATTTCTCAATATAAACTGTGAGTGTTACTTTTTATCCGATTATATTTCAGTATTGGATATCATTTATATCTGACTCTATCTGTTATACTACGATGATTAACACAAAAAACTTGCCTGATATCCAGAGTGCTTATATCTGTAGACTGGCTGTAAGTAATGTTTAAATCCTTGCAATTGTGTTCTATTGGTTTTGCTTTGCAGCTAAATAATGTTGTACATATATTTGTAACAATTGTATCAACTATGATCTACAGCTTACCAGGTTTGATGACTGTCAGTATCCACATCTGTTACCCTATTTGAATCCAGAAATATAACAACAAATGCAGTGTTTGAACCAGCTGGTTTGATCTTGCCAGAAGTCCTTGTATATTGTTCAAACCCAAATCTTTCAACAATTTCAAAAGTATTGATTGAATTCTCAGGAAACAGGAGGAATCACTTCAACAGGAATATTGGGAACAATCAGATATCCCATCGTCATGAATGCTATATTTCACTGTAGCTATCAGAGAAGACAGTGGACATGGCAATAACCATTCATTGCATCTAAAACATGAAACAAAGTATCTAGTATCGCCGTTTGGTGGAGTTATTCGCTGTGATCTGGATAACCCTTGGGATTGTGAATAACATAACTAGTTAGGGATCCCTTCGACCTGTGGGTATACACCAGCAGTAATAATACTAGTAAACCTGGAAGATGTTTCTCTGATTATTGTCACCCCTGCAATACCTAATCCCTCCAACATTGTGCAGTACATTTGACACTGGTAGATGTACCAAGCTTACAGTAATAGCATGATCTTTAAAATGGCAAACAAGTGCAATACTGCTGTCAGGGGAAATTTGGGAAAAGATTAGAGAATATTTGAATGCCCAAAAAGTCACTATCAGATTTGAAGATATTTGTGACCTGTGCACAACACATCAGAAGCCTCTGCTGATAGTTCAAGAGTACAGGCATCCAGCTGAAGAGGTACCCTGGGTGTACAAATAGCCAGCCTAGATTATCTCCATGCAGATGGTGATCACACACTTCGCTGCTTCATACAATCTCCTCCCCTCTGCGACAATATTCAGATTGACCTTGAAACATAATCTCTGACACAACAATGGCAAGAAGCAAGTCGATCGCTAGCGGTATCTGGTGTGTCTGTGGTGCTACACGGCGAATTGGTGGTTATGGTAATATATGCGCAAGAATATTGATTAGATGTCTGCAACCTGGTGATACAATAAGCCAATACATTGATATTGGCAGCAACATTGGCTCCGGCTGCTCCCCAAAGCTGAAAGGGAAAATGGTAGAATGTTCCTGACTTCTTGGGCTTTTCAGGGTCAGATGAATGTAAGTTGAAAGGCTGGATTGCACAACTCAGAAGGTCATTCGATATAAGCCTGGAAGGTTCTCTGAAAAACAATCGAAAATGTAATAGTTATTGAATCACTGGGAAGTGGTAGCCATGGAGCAGATCTTGCCACTGGCATTGTAGCATGCAGTATTCCTAAGTGGCCAGGCCGGCTGTACCAGTGGCATTCAAATGAGGGCAGGGCCGGGCCTGGCTGCTGTTGTTGCTGATTTGGCACCTGTTTCTTGGTGGCCGGGCAGCTTTTCTCGGCGGCCAGTTGGCTATTCTTGGTGGACTAAGCCTCAACATAATATTTTGTTCAAAAGATTCTCTGCTGCCTTTACTAAGAAAGTCTTCAAAGTATGCAACATAAACCATATCCAACTCAAACATCATAGCATTGCCATTGCTCTATCCCATCCATCAACCAGACCAAGGCCGATTCATGCGGATGCAGGCTTTAGAAATCACATGCAGGCAGGGCAGGTGGCCTGGCCACCCTTAGCGCGGGATATCAAAATGGAGGCCGGGCCGCTAAGGAACACTGGCAGGATGTAATGATAGAGCTGGAAGCCCTACCAGCTTTCATACAACCGTTTGAATCATCTATCAGGGACCCAGACTAGATAGCCACAGCAGAATGAACAATCCAAGAGATTAAACAAAAACACTGTTAATTTTCTGTGTACAATACTGAGTTTCAAGTTAGAGCTGCCAACCTTGTTTCGAACCCTCTAGTGTTCCAATGTGTACTGGAAGTGTCATTATTGGAAGAAATAAAGTATTGCTTTCAATAGCACCATATACCGAACAAACTACATACATCTGTTTTGGTGTATTACAAGCAGGACCACCAGGTTTCACTGTGGGAGACAGAGTTGGCTACACATATATCTACATTCAGCATTGCTTTCAAATCATCTGTCAAACCACTGACTGCTCCAAGGGAGCTGGCATCAGTGCTAGCAGACACAGTCACCAGACGTACCATACCAGCACCACCGGATTCCACTGTACAAAACAAAATAAAGTCTCCTCAGGATATGGCCAAATGGTATCCAAATGGGAGTTGTTGGTACTGTTGTGGGATTAACCACTGGGTGGCAGAATGTATACTGGGCAAGCAACCACAGATGATTGAGATACCTATAGCACAGCTGAATAGCGATAGGGCAGGAGAATCTATAGGGGAGTCAGACAACAAATTAATTAGTTAGAAAATGTTTGCTCATTGGTTAATTGGAAAAGTATTGATTGTCATGCCCTAAAATGTTGTGGAATTTTGCAATTTTCAATTAGTATGGTGGAAGTGCTGGAAGAATCCATGCAACATAAACATTGAATGTAACCTGCAAAACAACATTTGAAAATCAGGTGATGCAGATACATGTATAGATTGATTGTGAAGCAACTGGCATTACTTTTATACATCAAAATGTTTCTTGCCATCACAAGATACCCCTATCTGAGTTTCAGTAGAAAAGATAGGTTGAACTAATTTATAGAAGACCTATAGAGGATGGAGGTATTACATTTCTGGTGAAAGTGCAAATAACAATACAGAATCAAAAGGAATAAATACCAATGTTTTGCATGACATTGGAACATTGTCCAAACGTGTTGCAAATTCCTTGATTGAGATGGAATGATGTTGCGATATGGCTTTGATGAAAAATATTAACATTTGAGATGTTATATTGCACAACACACTGTCATAACTTATGTGGTGCCGTACAGATAGTTTCAGATGATCCGCCAGGACCAGTATTTGAAACACCTTGGGAGGTTTTTGAATCCACAATTTCACCATCAAGAGCATTTGAAGGCTACATGGTTATGCTGACTGGATCCTCTGAAATGTTATGTACAAAAAATTGTAGATATACAAGACATCACTGAATGACTTCAATAAAGCAATTGATGCCAACGATTTCAAGAAAAGCTAATGGAAAAGAATGATCCTAGACATTATTGTGAATTGTCCTTGATATTGAGCCAGGATTCAGCTGATCAGATTCCACGCCATTAAATAGTTATGGACCATGACATAGGATCGAAGGATGGAGAAACACCCACATGTGTAGAATAATATCCAACGCCAAGAGCAAGATTGGTCGGATGGAAGGAGTAGTGGGAGATTAAGCTGAATACAGGATTATCTAGCGGTCAATACTACCATTTGCAGTATCAGTGGCACTGGGGCAGCAATCAGATGTAGATTTGAGATTCTGTATCGACTATGCAAATATTAACAGTCTGATAGTAAGACTTACATATCCATTCAAAGAGACTTGGAATCTTCTTTGGAAAGTGACAATCTATACAAAGTTTGATATTAATTGGACTTATAACTTGTTACAGTTTAAGGAAGGGGATGAGTATAACTTAGCCTTCCATATGAATTATGGCTTATTGGAATAGACAGTTATGTAATTTGGAACAATGAATGCTCCTGCAGATTTGCAAAGGTATCTCAACAATGCCATCATGGTTGCCCTGGCTGATTTGGCATCAGCAATGCTCAGTTGATGTTTGATTATAAATAACACAGAGGGAGAACTTGTCTGTTGAATAAGAAATGGATTAGAAAAGCACGGTTGACTTTTCAACTGGGGAAGTGCAATGTGGAAAGGAAACATTAGGGTATATTCATCAGCAAAATGAATTTTAGTCACTGGGAGCCTCCAGGAGTGTCTGAGAGGAGGCGGAGTGTAAACTTAGAAGCGTCAATTTCAGGAGAGAACCAGACCCTAGGAGGGCATTCTGGCCGGCCATCGGAGTAACTGGGATC
>Ga0307514_10000546_pt1 | contig 72704 bp, 68 predicted proteins | sample 16_EM_MG_FD_203088 | JGI IMG/M metagenome (GOLD analysis project Ga0307514, IMG submission 203088) | Populus trichocarpa ectomycorrhiza microbial communities from riparian zone in the Pacific Northwest, United States - 16_EM | ecosystem: Host-associated > Plants > Roots > Unclassified | place...
TGCTAGAGAAGCTTAATTATCATATATCTAAGAGGGCCACAAGGCCAATATATATGAGAGTGCAAGTACGGCTGAATGCCATCAGTCCGTACCAGAGTCAACAGTCATCTCCGGCCATACAAGACATCTCCGCTCCGGCCATACAAGACATATCCGCTCCGGCCATACAAGACATATCCGCTCCGGCCATACAAGACATCTCCGCTCCGGCCTTACGAGGCTCATCTCCGGCTGAGACCTGTATATGCAACAAATATCATAGGTGCTTGCCATCATAGCATCATGCGCCCAGCCCAAGTTCAAATCCCAGCTGAATCAATTCTTTTGTTATTCTTTAGGTCTATTTTGCTCCTCCTATCACTCAAAAAGTCTCGAATATGTAAGTGACGATCTTCCTCAGAAGACACCGCTAGAAAGTTTGCCACAGCCAGCGAAGGAAATGTGAAAGAGCAACGACACCCGTTAGATTGTATCGACAGATAAGGATGCGTACGGTCGTATCAAAATGCTGGATTTTATTAATGTACGGGCTGCAAACGCCCGCCCAGGAATCCAGTCAAAATGACTGCGGTTACGGACGGGTGATATTCGGCGCAAGCTTAAGAGACAAATTGTTGCCCAACACGTCAAGTCTACTACGCAGGTTCCGGTTTGCCAATTGGTTACTGCCTTAGAACTAGTGTTTCGCACGAGACGACAGGCCAACCCGCCGACCTCAGCCAAAGCCTCGCCCGGGTACCCAGGAGTTAAACAAGAGACGAGGGATAGACTGATGTATAATTGCAAGTGTACTTAGGTATGTACTTCTCTACTACCACCAAGTTATCCTCCTATAAAGAACAATGCGGGTCAAGTCGACCACTATTGCCTCATTCACTTCCAGTTCCGATGCTTCAACCTCTGGTTGAATTCAGAAAGTGAACCTTGAGTTCGGGCAGGCGGATATGGTATGTTTAGGTGGAGTATTTCAAATCACAACTGCTCGAAATGATCTAGTAGCTATCGTCTGGACCCTCTCATGTTTCATATATCGTCAATCACCCAGGTGAGCAAGGTGCACCTCATGAGATTTCACAGAAAGAGAGGAGGACGAGGAAGAATCGAGGGAGCGGAATCCATGTGGTAGAAAGGGGAGATCGGCAAAGCTTCAGGCGGTGATGAGGGGATACCTTGAATTTGACATGGCACACTAAATTAACTGACAAGCCAATCGTACCTCTGGACCCCAAATGACACTCTACAAGTTACTTCAACTTGCGTACAAAAAAAAGGCTGATGAAAGATGATGTACGGACCTGATCTGTCGGATATCATTCATATTCCCATTCATGACATCTCACTCGAACAACCACATTCCGAAAAACTGTAATAATTCGCTACCGAACTACCATACATACCCTTCACCGCACTCCCTTCAAGTGCCTCCCTAAACGCGGAATTCAAAGACGAGAGTTTATTATTAGTTCTGGGATCTTCGAAGGTGGAGTATTTGTTTTATTGTTTTATAGCCTACATTTCAACGGGCAGCGAATTGGCCGAGCAAACAATCAGAACCTTTCCCTTCTATATAATCCGTTCTTCATATAGAGAGAGGGAAGACGGCATTATCCCGGTATGATCACCAGTAAAGGATCATTCATCATCACCCTGTCGTCTCAGCGTCGCACAGTAGTTTAATTCAATGCAACTCATACTGCTCGCTATCAATCGGATTGAGCACAAACGTTGCTGTCTCACCCGGGTATGGACAACGAGTGCGCGCTCAAGTCTGTCTGCAAAGCATGGGCTGTTTCAAGGGATTTTCCATGAGTCCAACCCGTCGCTTCGAATTATTTCCACAATATCATCCCATTGAGCTGTCACGCATTATTCATTCAATTATGAATAAGGAATACCAGCCCATAGATCACCGTCCCTCTCAGAACCAGAAGAAAGTAAAAAAGCAAGAATACAAAACCACCGACTTCATTCGCGTTTGTGCACCATTTTAACACCATCATACCACCGCACTACTCCACGATCTCTTCTGTCTCAGCAATAACCTCCTCCACGATTTCCTCCACCACCGCATCCTCCTCTGACGCCTCTTGGCGGGGTGCAACCCACCCAACCTCCTCCCTGGCCCTCTGGAGCTCCTTCTCAACACGTTCTCTCCAAGCAAGCCACTCGTCCAACAATCTCTTACGCGCCTCGACGACCTCCTTGTTCTGTGTGTGTAGCTCCATCTCATCCTCCTCGTCGAACTGTCTGGAGTATTCGCGGAGGTTTTTGCGGATCGCCTTCTGTTCGTCCTTGGTGAGCATGGTAGGCGGGCGGGGACGCCATAAGAATTGGTTGAAGCGCTCAATGTGTTCTTCGCGAAGGAGCGTGCCCTTGAAGTCGTACAGGTGGTAGCCGTTCTCCATCTATTCTGGCGATTAGCTCTTCAAGAGAGAGGGTGAGAGGGGATGGGAAAAATACCTGGTGCTTCCACGCGCTGGCGGACGTAGCAACATATCGTCCAGTAGGATCCCACTCAACGTCGGTAACACCGTAATGTTCGCTCGTTGCCATCAGCATCAAGTTGCAAGCCAGCTCCTTGTTAGCAGGAACCTTCTCCTGCTTCTGCTTCTCGCCCTCGAAATCCATGTCCCAGAACTCGAGCTCAAAGCTCTGCTGCGAGTGCACAGTCGCAACCACAGCAAATCGGCCCTTGGGACCCCAGTAGATGGCGTTCGAATTCTTCTTCTCCACCGTCTTGGCGCACATCCACTCGCCAACACCGTTCTTGAGCTTCTCTGGAGCGTAAAAGTGGACATTAGTCTTTGGGGCCACTGCGGCGCCAACAACAGCCTCATCGGTGGTGATAAAGACGAAGCGGTTTCCTTGGGGCTCCCAAGAGAAGTTGACAACGACCTGCTTCAGCTCGACGATTTCAACGGGGATATTCTTTTCGGTAACGCGGAAGAACTCGAGGGAGGTGTAATTTGATTTCTTGGTCTTGGTGTGTCGGTCAACCTTGACACAAAGGTATTTACCCTCGCTCTGCCAATGGAGTTTACAGTCTGAGACGTTAACCAAGTTTCGGGTTCGGATAATCTCTTTGCTAGGGATGTTCATAAGACCGGCACGGGCTGTCTGGTTATTCATCTCAGGGGTCCAGTAGCAGAAGAGTTGCTCAGCTTGGGGCTTGCCCTTGCTAGCGACAGGAACGGCAGGCTGCCATTCAAAGTCGACAACACCCTCAATCTTGATTGACTTCTTTCCGAGCAGAGTCATCTCGGGGGTCTGGTAGACTTGAACGGACTGGCCAGGCACAACACGTGCAACGTACTTGTCATCGGCCGACCATTTGAAGCTGGGCCACGAAATTTTCTTCCGCGTCTTCTCTGCACCGGCAACACCAGCTTCCGGAGTATCGGTGGCAGCAAACGAGCGCACGACATTTCCAGTCTTAATATCCCAGATGATAAAGTTCTTTCCGTCCTCGTCGACCGAGAGCGGGTAGCCCGGAGGAATAACATCAGGAATCGCAATCGGCTTGTTACTCCAGGTGACGAGGTAGTTCTCATTCGGCGAGTAGTCGACCAGGTTCACAAACGGATGCGCAAACCGGCGGATTCTTTTCCAGCTCGCGCCACTCCACAATTGTACGCCTTGTGCATGGATCGACGTCAAATAGGTTCCCATCGGTGACCACTGGACAAACGATTCGGTCCAGTGTGCGCGGTCGACCATTGGTTCAGGCGGATCCTTCTTCTTATTCAAAAATACACCGACGCTGTCGCCACGAAACATGATCATCTGGTCGCGGGCATTGGGCTCTCCCAGCCAGGAGCGAAGGTGTTCCTGTTCTACGAAGGGCTCGATCGGCGGTGGGGTATATTCTTCCCTGATCCTTCCCTCGCGACCATAGTGCTCGATATCGGTGAGTTTGTTGATGTAGATGGTGTGTTTCTTGTCGAGGGCCATTCCGTTGAGCTTCTTGCAAGCGGCGAGAGCTTGCTCAGGTGTGTCGTATTCCACAAATGCGTATCTGTCATCAGCCACCCTCACCATCAGCTATCCACTCCTTAGAAATAGCAATGCCATCGCATCATACCCGGCGGTTTGCTTGGTGTTCTCGTCAAGCGGCATGTAAACCGAGTCGGGCTTGACCTTTCCGACATCGCCCAACTTCTTGCACAAGAACTTGATCAACTTCGGCTTGCTGTCTTCTGGTACGCAAGGACATCCGTCGACAACGACAAATGTATCGAGTCCTTCGTCAAGTCGGACATCAAATTGTTCTTTAAGATCTATTGGTCGAAACCCCACGTTAGCCCCACCTCACACTACGCATACTCTTCGCCGGGAGTAGAAAAAAGAAAATGCACCTGAGAAATCGATCTCGTCCTCGTCGCCCTCGTAATTGCTATGCGGTGCCATGATTACGGTAGTAACTGGTGGTAATACGGGTAAAAGACGGATTATTTGACGTCGGGTGTTGGTACGGGCTATGTTGAAGTTTTTTGTGGAGTGTTCGCACCACAAAACAAAAGACAGTCAAATCTGACCCAGAGCCGCACAACCATATATGCCAAAAATGAATAGAACAATCAGGTATGGCCTGCAAAGCGATCTTTATGGGGAAAGATGCAGTGGCCATAGAGTTCATACATGCTGGATTATTTAAAGTTTCATCGAAACAATAGAGTAAGAAGACTGCCAAAATCTCACTCGACATGGACAACAGCTTTTCACAACAAACATGCGTGATTCCAATGCAAATTATATATTCACAGATCCCAACTCCGTTTCATCTAAAAGAAAACTAAAAATGAAGACAATAGGCCACCCATCGTCCATGCACTCCCAAAGACCCGTATGTACTTCCATCATCCCCAAATGCATAGAAACAGAAAGAACCCTTTTGAAATCCAAACGAATCTTTAGATGCATGAATGCTTGATGCCCATTCCCTTCGATATGCAACCAATGCCCTTCAAAAACTCAGACTCAGAATATACCACTGCCGATATACCTAACCAGAACCAAACCCCCCCTCAGCCTCCATGAAATCGTTAACAGCATTCTCATCCAACCTAATCGAACAAGAAACAAACTTGTTTACAGCCCATAAATAGCAAACCTCCAAACTTCGAACATTATACAACCAAAACTGGACCAAAGAGAGAAGAGAAACCCAACGGCCCTCTGATATGCATCTAACGGCAACTAGGAAAGTCAAGAAAACGCCCCCGAGTCATCACATCATTGCTAAATCAATGTAACAACCCGCTTCACAATACGCACACGTACGGGTAAAGGTATAGGAAAGAAGTACAATATAGCAGAAGTAAAGCGTCAATTCCCAAAATCGCAGCTCTTCCAAAAGGTATGCTTCCGTAGATGAAGCCTTCCTAGCTCAGGACACTGTCCGTTGTGCTTTAACAGTACTCCCAGAGCTTCGAGTATAGTGCTTGAGGCTGGGGCGTTCTCCTCTTTTCAACGCTGCATCCTTCACCTCGTCAGGCTCCTGTGCCAACTGGGCGACCGTGATACTCCGAGTTCGCTTAGGCTTCCCGGCCTTCATAACAAACCCCCCCTCTGAATCGGACCCACTATCTTCCTCTTCCTCAGGTTGAAACAGTAACTCGCTTACTTTTCTTCCGCGAGCCTGAGCTTGAACCAGCCTGAGATGATCTTCTTCGTCAGGACCGACGGCATCTTGACTGTGTTCGGTTGGAACGAAGGATCCCTTGCGAGAATATTGATTAAGAAAGATATCCGAAGACACCGACGAAGGATTGGTTGCGACGCTGGGAAAACTTGTTGAATTTGTCAGACTGGACCCAGCGGTGTTCACGAATCTTTCATTACTAGATGAAGACACCAGGTTTCCAACATCAGATTTCGGCGACGGCGGATCAAAGTATCCCGATCTCCGTGAATTTGCAGTCATGGCCATGGGTGGCGTTACCCAGCCCCGAACCGGATGGTAAAAACTCTCACGTGACCATCCATCGGGAGTCCTGAAGGGTAAGGTGCCAGAGCCGTTGGAAGTATAACGCTGCCGCTCTTTCTCCTCAAGCATCATCCTTTGATTCTCTTGGCCGAAGACGCGATCTGAAGGCGCCTCGTCATCAGGACTTGTAGGACATGGCCGGTCTAGCATATCGCTGTCATCGTCATCGTCGTCCAGGTTCAACTTCCCTAGTCTACGCCTGGCTAATTCCTGCTCTTCTCTACGTTGACGGTCAAAGCGCTTCTTCAGGTTTGAGTCGGGCGATTTGGGAAAGATATTCAGAAGGCCGTTTTCCATGTTATCCACAACAGTGTACAACGTCCCAGGTTGCGGAATTTGAGTAGGCAATGTATCGTAGTCTGCCGCTAGGGCAACGGGAATAGGGACCCTGGGGAATAGCGCCCCACTTAGCACATCTCTGGCTCTCAAAGGACTGCTGTCTTCGTAAGATGGTGTCTTTCTTGGTACACCACTGCCCCTCGCAAGATCATCGCTTTTGGTACTGCGGACTATCCGGCGAGAGATTGTCGGTGCAACGAGAGCTGCGGTGCTCTCCGCTTTGAATAGATGGCGAGGCGTGCCGTCCACGGGACTAGTCGGTGGTGGTTCAGTGGGAGCACGGTGAGTTGCTCTTACGGCATCGCTGGTATAAGTGGAATGCCTTCTCAGGAGATTCGCACCAAGGAGATTCATCGACTGTTTCCGCCGAAGTTGCTTGTCTTGAGGTCCTTGCGTCCATTGACTTCCGGTGACTCCGGAAGTCCACTGTTGGTCGTGGTACTCATGCCCGTCAGGCTGTCCATGAATGGTCTCAGAAGAGGCCGCACTCGAGTTCGTCACACTTTCAGCTAGTGTATTCAGCTTCTCATCTTCTCTGGGTTCCTCCACTCCACCCAACCATTGTAATTCTTTTTCCTGATCATCCTTATCTGAAATACTAAGAAAAGTCTTCTGCTGACCTTGCTTACTCCCGCTTGCGCCCCCCGGGGTATTTGGAATCACTACTATCTGCTTTCCCTTGGAATCGCGAACGTTCGTAGTGCTACTACCGCGTTTCCTGAGACCTCGAACCCATGTTCCAGCTGCTTTGCGAATAGCAGACTTCGCTCGATTGACGATACTAGGAACAGAAACAGCTGTCTCGACATCCTCGGTTGTAACTTCAATCTTATTTCCGTGCGAGGTGCGCTCTGGGTCGGTTCTCTCGACCCACCCAATAGGATCTTCGACGCCTTGGAGCACCCAAGGGTGTCGCTTGACTTCTTTCAACAAAATTCTTTTGGCTGGGTTTTTGATTAATAAGCGCTTGATGAGGTCCCGCAAATCGTCATCGACAGGCTCAGTTTCATAATCTTCAAGCTCTTCCGGCGAAAGACGGTGGATAGGGTCCAATTCCAGTTTGTGCGCCCGTATTCGGCGCTTGGGAATGACAAGCTCCTCTTCAGCGATACATTTGAACAGCTTGAATTCGTGTTCTGCATTGAAAGGCAGGCGGCCGAAGATGAAACAAAAGAGTGTTACACCCAAGGCCCAGACATCGATGGCGGAAGTAATAGGAACTTGCGGAAGAGCAGCGTCTAAGATTTCAGAGCGGTTAGCAGACAAACGCTTCTCGGCTTCGGTAATTGAGGCTAAGGGAAGCGAGGCTATTGGGCAAGAAAACACACCCATCGAACAAAGCTCTGGAGCGAAGAATGCAGGCGTCCCTGCAGTTTTTGCTAACTCGAGTTCATCCTGTTCATATCCTGTTGGTTCATCCTCGCCAGTTCCTTCATCGTCGTCTTCTCTGCATGGACGGCCCAGAAAGCTGACACCAAAGTCGGAAATCTTGGTGACCTTGTTGTCGGTCCATAACAAATTCGCAGGCTTAATATCACGGTGAATTATGCCGTTCCAGTGGAGATGATCGAGTCCAACAACGGTATCTCGAAAACACCTACGCGCTTCTTCGATACTCATTGCAGGCTCATAGCAATCTTCCTCTAAAACGCTCAGGATCGATTCCGTGTCAGAAAGGTCATCCTGCGGCGAACTGGCATGGCCGTCATTGTCATCTTCGACCTCAGAATCGACATTCGAATCCGATGCAAACTCGAGCGACCAGAAGGATGTGCTGGAAGGTTTTCTTCGTCGGCGTTTCTTGCGATCCCCTTTCTTTGCCTGGCCGTTGTTACCAGCCGCTGCAGTTAATCTTGCCTGGGTTGCTGCAATTTCCCGTTTCAAACGCTGATGATCTCGGCGTATCACATCGGGGTCACTTTCCTTCCTCCAAATAACCTCCCCTCGTACAACATACTCCAGTACCAGGTAAACCTTCTTGCTCCGGTCATCGTCAATCACTTCGATTAATCGAACGACGTTCTCGTGCCGTATCTTCTTCAAAATCGCAATCTCCCGTCGGATTTTGGTCTCCGAGCTCTCTCCGCCATCTCCTTTCCGACCCAACCGTGGACGTCCCTGTGACCGTTCAACTATTTTGATAGCCACCAAATCCCTCGTTCTCAAGTCAAACCCGAGCTTGACCTTACCATGAGTTCCGCGTCCAATCTCCTCGATGATTGAATAGTTGTTAATAGTCTTTCTGCCGGATATAGGATCGTAATCGGTTTCTAGCTGATTTGTTTCTCGGACTGGATCCGCCTGTCGATACTGAGAGGGGTGGAGATAGTGAATCGGTTCTGTTGCTCCGTCCGTAGATTGGACGAGCAGCTGGTGCGAAGGCGGTCGGTAAAGGCTAGGAGAAGATACTGGCGTAGGTGGTGTCGAATTCCGGGAATGGAATGGCATCGAGTATATCGAAGTATTGGAGGTGTGTCGTGACGTGCTCGCTGAATTTAAGTTCGAAAAGGAAGCCTGATCTCGAAACTGGTGAAGGTGTTCATCGAGAAGAGGAAGTGGTTGAAGGTGAGGAGATGCTCGGGGGTTTTGGTTGGGGGTATTACTCCGCAATCTCATCGTCATGATCGTCGGCGTCTCTGTCGCATACTGCGCTCAGTGGTCGGGTTCGCCGGGGGCGCGAGTTGCCGTCCGGACGGAAAAAGGAACGCAGTTTTTAGGTGGTGTAGTTGTTACGAAGATATGAGTAGTTAGACTAGGGTGAGGGTGATGGGTAACGTCCTGGATCTGGTAGAACGGTCTGACTATCCACAGCGATAGGCAGAGAGCTGCCCTTTGCAGATTCGAGTACCTGCTACAGTGCGGTGAAGGACAAGGGGTGACAGTTGTGGAAGAGTGATAGTAATCGGGCTGTAGCCAAATTATGCAAGCCCGGAGGAAGCGGATGTGGGCGAAGTGAAGTTCGGGAACTATCTATATAGATGTTCACTCTTAGCCATTGCTACAAGAATGAAACATGTACAGCAGCCACCCCATGAGTGCGGTTCTGATATCACAACGCGCGCAATGAAGAGGCTCAACGCAGTACAGACGCAAGCATAGTGTACCTAGTGTATGAATGTAGCTATGGAACCAGTCGATCGTAACGGTTGACAGCGGGCGGATAAGAGTGTGAGGACTGTAGCGATGAATGGATGCTTCACTTGGAGTCTCGTATGTTAAGACACAGGTAGTCGAATAACTGAAGATGCTGTTTGTACGAGTTGAGTTTAAAGGTAGCAGTCGTGCGTGCGTTTGGTATGGCGGTGATGGGAGAAAGGGGGGGGGACGACACTGGCTCAGTAGATTTTACTTATTCAACTGGTACAACGGTGCAGCAATGAAGACAGTGTGGTGGTGCCGTAGTGGTGGTGGTCAGGTTCAAGGGTAGGAAAAGCCGATCCTTTCGTTGCTCACATTTCCTGCAGCCGGGATGCGATGGTGGTGCAGTTCCCAAGTTCGCCGCAGCTCCGCCAAGCCTTGACTTTGCCAATCCAGGACAAGGAATGGTGCGCGAAATTATGACACCATGCTCACCCTGGGCTTAGCCGTGTTCCAGCTCGAGCAGATCGGCAGCAAAACAGGAAGGACTGTGATAGGTTGCACATCTGGGATTTATGACGATGATGTCGAAGTGCACAGACTTACACACGGAGTTGTGATGCCCGGAGCTACGCTACAGTAACGATATTTAGCTATTATACTCCAGCAAAAGATGGGAATAGACAGAGAACATGATAGAACAAGATCCAGGTTGCCATCGTTGAAGTGGTGAGACCTGCAAGCGAAACGGTGAAAACGAGGGGTCTCTACCATCAAGATCGAGAGCCCCATCGGATAGTTGCTAGGTGCTATCTATCTGGACTGTCACTGGCTTTCGTCTCACTCACTCGCTCGTCTGTTTCCTTCCCTCCCGCTGGCCCAAGACGAAAGTAAGCACTGCCGTCAGGGACTGATGAACTGATGATGTCTAGAGTACGAAACATCTGTTTTATTTTTATTTTTTGCCAGTGCTTACTGGTAAGCAGATGAACAACGCGTTTCGCCTCTGCATCGCTAACGTTAGCTACTCAGTACTAGTGTGGTCAACTTGTTCCGTCCTAAAAAGTTTACCCTCATCACATTTCATGTTGGATGATTGCTTCAATGTGATAACTCCTCCCTGCCTGCCTGTTTTCCTCCAATTAGAGTAGGTACATGATGTATCGTGAGATATTGCCGAGTGGAAGCAACTTGCTAGGGAACCCCAGGTCTAGACTGCTACTGCTTCACGATAGCCGTTTCTGCTGCAGTTTGTTATTAGAACTTGACTCGTCATGTTACGCTACTGCTAACTAGGCCTGCTTACTTTAGTTCTAAGGAAACCTATCATCGCTCATGCTCTGCGTTCGATTTTTCAACGCGCAGCATCATCCCTCTGCGTGTTAGAACTGGTTAAACCCCGCACCAGAAGTTAAGTAGCATCAAGCACAGGAGGAAGAAGAAGAAGCGAGTTCACGACTCTCGGCACTTCGTGTTTCTCACGATAATACAGACGCCTCAACGCACCATAAAAAAAACGGACAAGCACAGTAAACAACAATATAATAATACACTTCGCCACTCACCAGTAGTCCCAACAACTGCAGACGTAACTCTCTGCGCCACGTTCGCCCTCCGTCCGACAAGTTTTTAAGGTTGTCGGGCGGCGTGCAGATTAAACTTCGTTTCGCTTGAGCCTCCCCTTGCTCAGCAGAAAAAGAAGCTTTACCATGAAGCTTTTTGTTTGGGTTTTTCGGTTCAGCTTTCCTCGGGTGGGTGGCGTGATTGGCTCGGTGCGTGTCACTGGCTGAAACCTTATTTCTTCCTCTGCAGGTGAGCTCGCGTCAAACGTCGCATTCGCTCGTACCCGAACAACGTACGATACCTACAGTACATTAGGAAACATTGATGATGGGTCCGCATATTACCATAACGATTTCCAGCGCAGAGACCCATCATCAAAAATCTGCTCAGGACTCAACCAGGAAGCAAATGCATACTCTAACTACATCGCACAGAAAGGTAAGGTATATAAGTGCTCTATCTTCACGATGGTCGACAGGAAAGCAACGGGATGCGGGATTTAACGACAGCCTTATAACTCTTCGGGTGTTGGAAATGGGAGTTGGATAATTCTAGAAACATGCCGCGTCGTGATTCATAGCTGTAAGTGCACATCTTCAGCTAGCGATGTGCACTTACAGCCATGAGGAGAAGGCTTGTTGTCTTGCATTTTCACACAATCCGGCACGCGTGTTAGTACCTCGTTTGTCGTCATTACAGCCGCAGCAATTACTAATCTGACGGGCTCTATTCGGACACGGTTCATATCGTGGTATTGCTGTGCGATATCTCACCACTGGTTCGGGCCCGACCCGATTAACAGGGACTTGTTGGATGTTGGAGCACAGACCACCAGTTCGTCTTGTTTGCAGTAAGATATTGATCTCTGTAGAGTGATTGTCTCGTTGATAAGGCGGACCGGCTGTGTGGTGCGCGTTTTTCAAGTAATCATCAAATGCTGCTCAGCTTACCTTTATTGCATGATTATTATGTATCTCGTTCCCAGCTTTCCGGTAACCTCACTCGCACCTAAGCGATAATGTCGTTTACTCTAGGGTCTGCCTGGCGAGGTAATAATTCAGGAATATACTCTCGTATGCTTGCTTAATTGCTGCCGCCTAATTGCTGCAACGCCGTTTCCCTCCTGCTCGCCTGGAAACAAGAACTCTAGGGGGTCTGGTGTTTTATGACATGAATTCTTATGATATAAGTAGCGAGGTTATAGTAGGGCACCGATTGCAGGAATACCTCCAATTGGCTGGCCTCTGGAGATGGCGTGTGTGGCTTTCCCACTTGCAGGGGATAAGATCTGGAGCTGGGATGTGGATCGAGGATCGGCTCTCAGAAGCTCGCGCACCCCGCACTGCACACGGATTATGACTTCATTAACTAAGTATCTCCTTCTTCTCCCTTCGCCTAGGTCCCCGCAGGCGAAGTTTCCTCCTACTCCACACGCTGTCGGTAGTTTTGAAGATCCACCAGACAATTTGCGGGAATTAAGTGTCTTTCTCTTACAAAAAGTCGGCTACCGGTTAGGCACTTACTTTTGTTTCTGGGGCCTAAATGTTTTTGCTTTTTGGGGGGTGAAAGGGGAACTTGAAACCCGAGTGAAGCCGGCCGTTATCAGTGGTTGTGATAGCATTCCAACTCCTTTTTACCTAGTTCGTTCGCCAATGGGAACACAGTCAAATGTCGATCAGAAGTGATCAACAAACTGGAAATTTCTTACGCTGTCCCACTGCCCCAGTTCAATCGGAATCGGGTGGCAACGCAACGCAGGGTCCTTGCCGGCAAGTTTTCAGTCGGAAACTGGCCGGACCCTTGAACCTGAATTGTTGTTGCGTGCGTAATAGAACGAGACTTCTTTGTGTTGTACTAAAAACATCTCGGCGGCTGAGAACGCTCGAAAGTACTGGTTTAGCCACTCACGCTTTCGCGCTCGCGTTAATCCGCACCGAAATAGCGAATCGGGTTGACTCCAGATGTGAACTGTACACGCTGTGCTTCATATTGAGTACTGCAAGCGCGACGGCAATGGCATCTGGTAGTTATGGCGTTGTTGCTTTACGGTAGTTATCGCCTCATTGCCCACGCCACTACGTTTCAGCCTCTCAAAACACCCCTGAGCGCACAGCGGGTACCAAAGACACAGCATGTCCAGGCGGCCCAGGATTCGCAAGTGTTAGCTTGCTCGAAGGAACCAACACCACTTCTATGTTACACACGCTGCTACTCTCGTCTCACGCGACTATCGAGATAGTTACTCGCGACGATCTTTTCTTGCCAGTAGCCCGGATGGGCATCTGGTTGTGGACCTTGAAGGTATATTCAAACTGGATAATCAAGGAACATATCTACAATCCGAAACCGCTATGCAAAACCAAGGATTTTCTTAACAGCACAATCAACTTCCGGTACTCCACCACTACGAAAGTCCTCTCATCGCGAAGCTAACCGCAGGCGCGGCGTCAAAGAGTTTCTCTACCCGAGCCGCTGCTATTAGCATGAATGCCTCATGGAACTCGACCCCGAAACGCGCCCCCATCCCTCAGGGTGGATGCTGCGGGAATTCGTACAGTTGGCAACCTGAGTGGCACCCATGGACTCGTTGAGCCACCACTCGGCATCAAGCCTCAAGAGCAGAAGCGAGAACGACTTTAACATACCATCAATAATAAGAGAGGCTACTGGCGGTACGCGCGCTCATCTGCCTCCTTTATGGTTCTGCCTGGGGCAATGACAACACCGGACCCCATGTAGTACGAGTCGGCCCTAGAGGAACGACATCGGCGCAAGCCCAGAGATTAATCTCAGAGGATTGAGCTGCATTGCGAGTACTTGCACCGGGCTATCATGGGTTACTCTAAGGCCCTCATCGAAGCGCACGGAAGCTTCGAGAGGAACATTGTCATAAGCCAAGAACTGGTTATCATTGGAACCATTTTTGGAACGAATCCAGTTTGCCGACGAGCGTAAAGGTCCAGACCACGTTCTATATAGCCGATACAATGGAGATACTGATCTAAGACTGGGCTGTATCATGGTGGGATATATAAGAAATGTGTGCACTGAAGGCACGTCGTAAATGCTGCAAAAGACGAAAAGCTCGAGAACTTGCGGTGGGGTTTTGCGGTGCTCAGGAGCGGAAGCAGACAAGCCCCGACCAAAGAAGCGAGTAAAACTATCAAGAGAGATGGTAAGCTGATTTCGGTGCGGTGGCTTCGATCCATGGTGTTCTTCAGTCCACCCTTCAACGCGCATTGCAGGGAATCATGTTTCAAAGCGCCAGTCTACTGTCGATCAAAAATTGCTAGCTCCACTGGAGAAGAAGAGGCCGGCGGTGTCCATGGAGGTTTGCAGCTCGCCCTAGCTGCTGGAAAGGCGGCGCGATATAGTTGATGCAACAGATGTCTCTAACACTCTACTCTAATGACGGGTGTGCTTATTTGCAATCCGCAGCCTACCCAGAAGCAGGGTTACTAAGTATGGGCTGAATGATACAGATCATTCTTCCGATGCTATCCAGAAGCTTCGAAACCAAAGCAGTTCATTCGAGAGCACTAGACTACGATAGGGTGGAAGCTAACGATCTGGCTCTATTGCAGAGTAATCTAATTGGTACGGGATACTATTGCGAAATATGAGAACAACAAGGAGCCATCGTTCAGCGTCAAAGCTTCACTAGTAATTACGACGAACTTGGTCGTATAGATTGATTGCGCGACGTCATCGTTGCACAGAGCCGCACCACCTTAAGTGGTCTAATAAATGTCCACAAACACAAAACGCAGGGTCCTTCACCGGCAAGGATTTGTCCCTGGAGTTGCGTAAAGTGGGGCGGTGAGAGTCCGATTGGCGGAATGTTTCGTTATCTATCGAACTCGTCAGAAGAGTAGCTGGTAACATGTGAATGCTGATACCCTAAGATTTTAGTTCAGCCACTTGCTTCAAGCTGTCAAAAGGTTGATTCATCTGTCAAACACTAATCGGTATAGGACAGGTTGTCAATATGAGTACTACGGCATTGTTGCTACGGCGGCTTCATGATCTGCAAAAGTGATCGTCACTGCTGTCGGGCCAATGATACTGTGCTTTTGTGTGTAGATATGCTTATAATTATTTATCGCAGTCATCGGTATATAAACCCCAGTGGCAAAATCTGCGAACTGTGAGCATGAGTGACATATTGTGAAATGGGGATACTCAGAATGTTGTACCAAGCAATGAGGTACGAACCATCACTTACCACTGGACCCTTGTTTTCCACTCTCACTTGAGAATTTCCGGCGTCAAGGAGTATCGGTGTCCAGGAAGTTCCGCGGAAATGCGTTGAGCGGCATGCTGTATGTTTAAACAATCTAGGAAACATCCGCTGCCGACGCCATCGTTGCCTCGATTCGCTCTTCAAAGTGCCATCCCGCCCCTTTGCTCATTGGTACCGCACGAGCTGTAGACGCATCGGACGGTAGGTGTGTAGAAGCGTACGATCTGGACCTGGTTTCGTTGAGGGCTCTATACGTTGCTTTGCTCTGTGGAAGACTACAACTTTAGACAGTAAATGATGCTATTTGTAGGTGTTATAACCAGAAAGACACCGTTTTTGCTTCTTCTCCAAGCTGGGGTATTGATGCAATTCAATATGATGTGAGTTCATCTGGGAACGTGCCGGGTATCCATCCCCGTTATGAAACGACGTGATCTATTGTGATGGTGATCTTTGTTGAGCTTTGGATTAACTGGCTCTGCATCCGCAACCGGCACTTCTGTACAGCGGTTTTATGGTCTTGGTTGATACCTCTTTCGATTCTCGCTTTTCCGTTCTGCTCTCATTTGCTGTTAAGCATAGTATATTAGCACTCTATATAGGTCGGTTATAATCAATTCTATTCTTCGCTCCTACACTGCATGTTGAAATATATTAAGATAGCTAGCCGAGAGAACATACCTTAGAATGCACAATTTAGCAAGATGAGCATCGGCAATAATGTGTGTTGTATAGGCCAACTTGATTCTAGACACGGAGTACAGAGGAGATTGGGAGGGGGTAATTTTTATGGTATACCTAGCCACATATGTGCGGTTTGCTGTAGGTTTGAACCCGCTGCGCATTGAAACCGGCAGTGTTGAGGTCGAATAGTATGCTATCATCAAGTATGAAATTATGAAATCATAGAATAGCACTCGGTCTGTTATTTCCTTGTTCGACGAAGATCCTACAAATTTTAGATAAAGAAACCAGGGAATCAATTATCGATGCATTATAACCCCCGCTCTTTTCGGACGCCAATTATGTCGTGTTCGTATCGTGCTCGGGACTGGTTGCCCAGGTGTGTTGTGAGGTCAACGAAACAGTAGGGCTAAGCTTCTAAGCTTCCTTCGTTTGCACAACCACAACAACCCTCCGAATCCATAAATATAGCGGCTTTTCGCATCATTATCCTCCAACTGCGTTGTGCTTCGACTGCTCCGACTCTGATTACAGCATCGCCGAATGTTTCACTAACACCGGACGAAATCAAGCGACGACTGTTGGTTCAATCTACATCACAACTAGAAAGTTGAAACATTACCATCCGGGTTGTCTGCGTTTATCTATTGGCTTGGGGTATAATCTCGATCTCCGCAGTAATCTATCGATCTCAGAGTGCAGAGTTGAAGAGCTCTCAACGTCAACGAGCGTGAAACGAACTGTACTATACATTGACTAAGGCACAACGCATCCGGAGAAATGCCACTTCGTGGACTGGCTCATCTAAGTTTAGGGGATATTACGGGGTACGGCGGATGATTCTAGGATGAACCGCTTAGGTCGCTGAAATGTGCCGTTACGGAGGATGACTACATTATCGGTATAGAGCGACATCCACATGCAATTAGATGGGGCCTGAGGGGATGCTGGACCTGGAAGCTTGTTTGAATCATGCCGCCAGTTTCGCTTGATATCATAGAACTCATCTTTCAAATAATTTGTTTTTGGTCCCTGGAATAGTTCCGATTGGCTCCACGAAACGGTTGATTCAACGTGGTAGACATCATTCCACCATCCGATGAGGTCCGGACGCCATGGTACAATAGGCTTGCTCGCATAGGAGAATTCTTCTCTACCTTAATTGATATATCGGATAGCATTACCTTTTACATACCAGCTCGCGACTGGCTTTTCCGCCACCGCCCCCAGGTTCTTTGCCATTGGATTGCTTAAATATCTTGGTGATGCGAGACTCTTTCGCATCTGAAATATTTCTAAGTACGTAGGATGAGCTGGCACTTTAGTTAAGAGGGTATTGTTTTGCTTAATGTTGGTATACAAACAACATACGCAGCTCAAAGCTCAATTACATTCCTGCTGCTTCCTCCCATCCTCCTCCCCGGCCGCGGTATAGTAATGCTTGTCATGGTAGCTAATCCTTCGACTTCTGATATAAGTACTCTCCACCTTCCTTCTTCAAACCAATGGTATATATAAATACTATGAAACCAAAAATTGACTTATCCTCCCAGATCCTATCCCGTCCTTCCGCGATGAATATCATCAACCAGCCATATCTCCTTCTTCGTTCTCCGGGTTTAGTGGAGCCCTCGTCCCCAACATCCAATCCTCCATTGCCAACCACTTTGACCATGATTCTTCCGCACTCTCGATCTCGCCATCGTCGACCCTTCCCAAAGGCTTCAGGTATGGAGCTACCTGGTCTGAAACGTCATCATAATGTCTCTTAGCATCCGACCACCCCCCGCTCTTTGCGGCAAACAGATAATTCCGCCGTTCCTGTTCGTGCAGAGGCCCAACACCTCCCATCCAATCGTCACCGAACCAACCATGGAGAATGGCAGGCACGTCGAATCCCGTGGCGACAAGTCGGCGGATGTAGGGATGTAAAGACACCCACCCGTACTGTGACAAAGCGGGTTGATTCGCTGGCTGTACAGCAGTAGAGCTCGAGGCGAAGCCAGTCCGGAAGTGTGGGGAAGCCGGTATAGCCGGTGGAACTCCTGTCGTCGGTGGAGGAGCAGGCGGGAGGAGACTTTCGCTACGTTGGACCGGCAAGCGGATGTTTATAAATGCGGCCAAAGCTTGGCAGGGATAGCTGTGCTGAGAGACCTCAAGGAAGTATCGGAGACAACTTTGGTATTGCGGGTACCATTGCAAGATGTCGAATTTCGGTGCTTGTGGAGTTTGTGGGCCCTGGTTGTTGGGGGAGCGGTCTGAAGCACCGAATCCCCCGGCGCTCGATGGGCCAGGCAGGTCTCGCGGTGTCCCGTACGGCGACTGTGCGGACGGGCTGCGTCTGTAGTCCATGTGCATTTACTTTTGGATCGATCGAGATCACTTAAAGGCTGAAACCTTGCCGTGTCGGGCCTGGTTCGATGCAGAGCGGGAAATAAACGGTGGCCAAAGCTTCCTGGATATTGTGGCTTGACGGAACTGCAGATGTCGAGGATGACACGGTATGTACGTTCCCTAGGTGCCGTGTTTCGAAAGAGTATGGGAAAGACAAGTGTTGACGTGTGTAGGCAGTGAGCACCGAAATGTTCGCGACGAAATCGATTTGATCCGACACAGGCAGGATGCACTCCCCCTGAAGTTCTCGTGGGAGTGGAAGGATAAAGCCGAGTTCTGGAAGTAGGGGGTTGTGGTTTGTGCACCTTTCCGCCGTTAGGGTTTGACTTGATCTTATAAGACCATGTGTTTTTTCCGTCTTCACCTCCTAGGAGACACCAGAACACCACTTTGGAGTGCAAGGTGTAACTGCAGGTTTGAGTAGACCGCGGCCCAACGAGGCAGCCAACTACTCCAGCTTGTCGTGTCCCTTCCTGTCACTAACTATCTCTGCAATCAGTGGCGGCAGAAAAAGCAACAAGCCGTGGGTGAAGAAGGCTAGGGAGCTAAAATCGATCTCTGTGTACTGAATGCGGTACATTCGGGACCGGAAAAATTTGGGCAAATACCACGTTGGGGTGAAAACGTTCTATTCAGCTGAGACGGGTCTCCGGATAGATTAGGCGTTGCGCTTTAGAGGCTTCTTGACGGGCATCATCCCCTGCAAGGACAGGGGCCGCGTTTTTGAGTACTGTACACCATAAACTTGCGCTCGAGAGTGCAATTCAAACGGTGGCGACGAAGACTTGCTCTACTCCTGTGCAATACGAAAGGGCTCCTACGCGCATCGCGGGTTCTTTGTTTCTGTTGGACACTTCCAAAATTTCAGGAATTGTTAACACATTGCTTGCGTATGGCATCCATGTACGACGCTCCAAGGTGACCTAAGGGTGCTCATGGATCAGATACCTACTGATTATCGGAGACGCAGGTCTAAAATTCTAGTTTGACAACATACGGAGACATGCCAATGAGCATATAATTAATACCATAGCGACAACCAACGGATTTCGGATACGCTGACCTCCATCCGATGTCTTGCATGAGTGTGAAACTCGGTAGAGCACTGGAGGAATTTGCCACCTCTCTAATCGACGAACTTTTGGTGCGCTCTGTTAGTGCCATGAGTAGGTACATTTGTGCTTGTCGGTATTTAACTAGCACATCAGAGAATAGTTAACTATGCAAATGCTGCCGTACCGTTGGATTGACAACCAAACGGCGATAGGCTATTGGCCAGAGGCTTTTATTATCATGTTCCAGTGGGGTGGACGGTTTTGTTGACACTTAGATACGAGTTTTGCTGCCTGCGCGCACAAAGACGCACAGCAAGAAACATAATGCAATGTGAGTTTCTACGAACCACCTTTGCAGAATGTACTAACTACAATCAGACTACTGAGTTACGTCAGGTACATGAATACTGTAGGGGATTAAACTCGCCTATGTATTATCAAATGCTCCTGGGTCTTCATTATCAAACTCTTTGCCACTTTATAGGTGACACTATGATTTTCAGCTCTACCTGGACATCCTCAATCCTCGGCAGGTCCGTTAGGGCACAGATGTCAACTGCATTTCACTCATGCTGGGCGGTTCGGTATTCGCCATTGGAATAGAACGTCATTCAAGGCGCTGATCCTGTGCTTCGGAGAATTCTACAGGAAGCGCTTCCCTTGTCCAATATACAGATGCAGTACGTACTCATTGAGTGGGTCAACTCGACAATCGCGGCAATATTGCGAGGCCGAGTTGGTTGGTTAGGTGTTCTGCAATACTAACAAGGGAGCCTCACACAACTAATGTCTCTCCTGAACACATACTTACCTCACCTGAAAGGTTCAAGGTTGATTCATTTCGGAAGGTATGCACTTTCGAGGGTTACTGCTCCACGTTTCCCCGGTACTTTGTCCTTTGTATGCAGTGTCATACGTCTTGCGCCGAGAACATCTGGCACCATGGCCCTGCCAGTCTACTGGTCAGAAGGGTGCGTTCCTATTCATAAGTTGGATCTTCACTGTTGTATCTTCCGGACCAATCGAGAGCCAGAGAGTATGCGAAAGAATAAACCGTCGAAGAAATTTTCAGGGACAGTACAGCTAGTCGTCTTTTCGACAGCAGCCGCCGGAAAGGGGGGGTGTCCTGTTCCCTTGCTCCCGATAGGTAAGTGCTGGTACAGTGATGGTGGGGGTATCGTGTGGTGCATCCCATCCCATCCAAGGACGCGAATATATTCCCTCTGTCAAGACTGGCAAAATATGTCGGTAGATGGGAGCTCCGGTGCTCAGACGACTGACAGGAGTCAATGACTGTCTTCGGTTGAACTCGCCGTATACGGTTTGTACATACAATCCTCTTGTTATTATAGGCCCTTGCAATACCCTGGAATAGCACAAGGCTACATACGTTCAACAAACAAGTGGGGTAGGTCGTGGATGTGTTGTATTTGCCGTATCACACAGGGTGTGTGTCGGACACGGTCACACTCGTTATGGAGAGTGAGGAGGGGGAAGTGGAGTTTGCCTGGACCTGGACCTGGACCTGATTCTCGAAGGACAATCGTATCTTCATTTACCACTACGATGTCGCATCTCTGCCCCGTTGGCAATTCTACTTTTACCAGCATTCCCCGCATTCAACCAGACCTCCATATGATCCCCCTCTGGACAATGCGCTCTTTTGCTTGCCAGCTCACCGATCAGATCTTCCCAATATACGTTATCAGTCTTCCGTCTCAGACCACCTCGCCCCACCTCTTCAGCAACTGCTCATGGTTTGCATTCATCTTCGTACCTCGACCCTCGTTGCGAACCACATACGTACACATCATCCTCACCACTATGATACGTGGGGGGTTCCTGCTACGGAATTACGTATGTGGGACACAGATAACTGACTTCATAGGACATCACTCGTCTGCAGAGATCGCTCCTTTTTAGCTTCGCTCCGTCTCTTTCTGAGTTTTGATGATCGGAAATAGGTACACACATTTACCCGTCAGATATTGGTTTGACAAAAAAGGACCGTTTGATGGCCAGGACTTCTGACGACCAAGATTCTTGATGGGGGAATTTGGTGGGTGGTACAAGTATCGCAAACATCGTTGGACAGTCCAGCAGCCGCCTACTGTAGGCTTCCTAGGAAACGAAACCTAAATCCTATTGGCGTGGTGCGACACTCTCTTTCCTCACCTCGTCCCTTGCGAGACTTCTCCATAGCTCTCGCGATAGACTCTAGCAAGAACAATTCTAAGGGCTCTCCATCAACCCCCCTACCACCACCGGCCTTCTCTCCGCTTCATACGCGGCCTCGATGTCCTACGGAGATATCTGCTCACTCGCTATTCCCGCCTTCGATTTGTCTGCCAAACAACATTCTTGTTTATCTGGACGCCTTCAAACCGAGACCCTTCCACGCTTGAGGAATCACTATCTCTGTACACCGGTTCCGCAAGATCGACGCACCCACCTTGGGTCGTAGCGGAATGTAGGTGTTGATGCGGGCATCTACGCTGTACCTCTGGTTTCCGTAGCGACTCCGGGTGGAGGGTGTTGGGACTGTAGTTGCTGAAAAGTGGATTCAGAAGTAACCACTGCTCGGAGGCCTTAGTTGGGTCGTCCTGCTCACCATTTCGTTCATAGACCTCCAAACGGTGTTATCTCTCGGCACAGCTGACAAGACGGATTCTCACCTTCGATATACCGTTCCAGATCCACCGTTCCAGATCCACCGTTCTAGATCTACCGGCCTAGAGTTCGTAGAAGCGCCCATGGGATTCTCCTACGGTCCTTGCCGCGTGTAAGGAGCCCGACCATGACGCGCCCAGGGTAAACACTACTCATAGCGTAGTGGTGTTGACCGACGGTTCGGTTACGGGACCTATATGGAGATATATGGCGATTCTGTTTCTTGGGAGATAGAGGATACGGGTACTATAGATGAGAAAGAACATTGCGAGCAGTGGAGTCTCCACCCTGATAAATATCCCGCCTAACACGTGCGAGTGCCACGAGGTGAACCCTGTCGTTGGAGAAGTGAGAGAAAACCCCTATGTATACCTACTTATATCCCGCCATTCCCTACACCTGTGGCGCCGGCCCCACACTCCTACATTCCCATGTTGTTGATATTGGGAGTCAAGGGAGTGAGTTTCCCAGGGAAGGACTTATAGTGATCCATAACGCCCCCTCCTTGTTTGCAGACAGTACGTCGAGAAGGAATCAATACCAATTTGGTCACAAGTTATCACTCCGCATCTTTTCCATCCCTGGATCGGTAGGTAAAAGACGAAAGGAAAGGAATTCCATCCTTCTGGTTAGCTAGGACATATCGGTCACCCCCCGTGGACAGTATGGTGTGGAGCCCGCGCTGCTGTCTGTCTTGGGAGTATATAATTATCCGGCGGGCAGGGGACCATCATCAATTTCGGTCAGAGCGTGTGATGTTAGTACCTACACTTACAAGCTCAAAAATACAAATTGCTGTTTCACAAGTAGACATAGATCTGGAAATAAGAACCTCCACGGTCTAGGATACTGAGATACATAGCCCTTTCGTTCCCACCTCACAGTACGCCAAATCAAACTAAGTCAATCACATTTTTCCCATAAACCCCATCCCATTTGCCCCTCCTCTATTCATCTCCAAAGACCTCTCCCTGCCCTTTTTTCTCGGCCGTCTCAGGAATCCTCTCGCTCCCATCCTTCGCCTCCTTCGTCTTCAATCCCACGGGCTGTTTTAACGCCGGAAGCGCACTCCTACACGCCTCCCTGCTCTGCTGAATACACAGCGCATCCATAATCACGAGTGCGGCCATCGCCTCCACGATCGGGACCGCTCTCGGCACCACACAGGGGTCGTGTCGTCCCTTGGCCTCGAGTATTCCCTGCTGGCCATTATACTTTGCCGTATCCTGCGCCTGGCCAATGGTAGCGGGACTCTTGAACGCAACGCGGAAGTAGATATCCTGACCGTTCGAGATTCCACCTTGGATACCACCGCTGTAATTCGTTCTTGTCGCGAGCCTTGTGGGGTCGTTGGGGTCCTGGATGAAAGCGTCGTTATGGATGCTGCCCGGGATCTCAATGCCCTTGAACCCGGAGCCGATCTCGAACCCCTTGGTGGCTGGGATCGATAGCATTGCGTGCGCGAGCTTGGCCTCGAGTTTGTCGAAACATGGCTCGCCGAGACCGATCGGGACGTTGCGGATCACACAGGTCACCGTGCCGCCGATGCTGTCTTTTTTGTCGCGGTACTCGGCGATCAAAGATGACATTTGTGTGTTTGATTCCTCGTCGGGACAGCGCACGGGCAGGAAGGAATCGACTTTCTCGCGGGTAAGAGAGGAAAGGAAACGGTGGTATTCGGGCGAATCTGGGTTCTGCGAGAGTGGGAGGTGGACTGGCCCCACGCTTGACACGAAGGCAGTGATCGAAGTGTTGTGTGTTAGTGATAGATATTTCTCTGCAATTCCGGCCGCTGCGACTCGCCCTGTGGTTTCATCAGCGCGGGGTCATTGGGGTGAGGGCAGGTAGGTTACCAATTGTCTCCCGAGCTGAGCTCCGCCCACCGCCAGACGACGCCTTGATCCCGTACTTGAGCAGGTACGTGAAATCAGCGTGGCTGGGGCGCGGGTACAGATCCATCTCGGAGTAGTCGTGCGGCCGCTGGTCCTGGTTCTGTACCATCATGGCGATAGGGGTGCCGAGAGTGTATCCGAACTCGGTGCCAGAGTGGATTTGGACCTGGTCCTTCTCATTGCGTGGGGTGGTGAGTGCGCTCTGGCCTGGTCGACGGCGAGAGAGCTGCGGTTGGATGTCGGCTTCAGTTAAGGGGAGTCCTGGGGGGACGCCGTCGACGATGCAGCCAACGGAGCGGCAGTGGGATTCGCCGTAGCTGCGGGGTGTCAGTGGGCGTTGAAGAGGGGGGAAGAGGAGACGGACGTGGTGACTCGGAAGGATGTGCCAAAGGTAGACATTGTGGTGGTTGAGGGTGGGAGATTTGGGAAGGTCAATTGAGGTTCTTTGTAGTGATAGAGGTGTATTCTTGAGTCAGGAACTAGTTGAGGGGCTTGTCGTTTCTTTTTAGGTTTCTCCACCCCGCGCTGCGGCTGAGTGAGTGAAGGATTTTGAATTCTCTCGCCCGCAAAAGTCTATCACCCATATCGTCCGACAAATGAAAAGCGCCCACAGATCGTGCCATTGCGACCCGGAGATGCGCAGTTTCGGATATAGAGTTACAATTGCGATTCCCACCCGACATCTTTCCGAATCAGCAATTTCCTACCCCTAACCCTCGCTCGCGGCTCCTTCCTCCACTCCGACCCCCGAGTGTTACTCTCACCTCCACATCATGTCCCCCTCCCGAGGCCTCTTTCTCCGCCTCCACCGCCGGCGGCTACACACAACCCACGCCTTCCCGTCCCTCCTCACCTCACAGCTCCAAACACAAGTCTACATTTCGCACTCGCACAACCCGTACCTCAACCTCTCCCTCGAGCACCACCTCTTCACAACCCTCCCAGCCTCCACACGCACCCTCCTCCTCTACCGCAACACCCCCAGCGTCGTCATCGGCCGCAACCAAAACCCATGGCTTGAAACCCACCACCCCCTCCTCCTCTCCACACCGACCGTCTCGCTCCTCCGTCGCCGCTCAGGCGGCGGCACCGTCTACCACGACCTCGGAAACACAAACTACTCAGTAACCGTCCCCACCTCCACCTTCAACCGCGACACCCACGCCCACCTCATCGCACGAGCCCTAAAAACCCTCAATGTCCACGCTGCGGTGAATAAGCGCCACGACATCGTTGTGCTCCCGAGCGCCAGCGAGGAACCCGATATCCCCGCCGCTAGAAAATGTAGCGGCAGCGCATACAAGCTTACGCGGCTCCGCAGCTACCACCACGGCACAATGTTGTTGTCTGCCGACCTTACCAACGTCTCTAGCCTCCTTAAGTCACCGGCCGCGGATATAATTGCTGCGCGCGGCGTCGCGAGCGTGCCCAGTCCTGTTGCGAATACGGGGGTTGAACACGATGCGTTTGTGGAGGCGGCAGTGAGGGAGTTTTTAGAGTTGTACCCTGAGGAGGTGGGGGTTTGTGTGGTTCATGAAGAGGAGGCAGGGGGGGTGGAGGGGGTGAGGAAGGGGATGCAGGAACTGGAGAGTATGGAGTGGGTGTATGGACAGACGCCAAGGTTTACAATTAGGCTACCTGGAGGTGTGGAGGTGGCGGTGGATAAGGGGGTTGTTGAGAATGTTGAAGGAGTGCAGGTGGAGGGCATGGTCGGGGCGAGGTTTGGAGGTGAGGTGGTGGAGAGGTGCTTGGTGGCCTCTGGGATGCGGGCGGATGAGGCGGGTGGGTGGGCAAGGAGTATGGTTGGGGGAAGGGTTTGGGGGGAGGTGTAGAATTGTACAGTACGCACTTAGACGGACATCCACGTAGCATCTCGGTTAGGGGTCTTTACAAAAAATGGCCTCTAGGGTAAGGTAGTGCGAAGATTGGACCAACTCGGTTGTTGGAGCTTGAATCCCTGGCGCCCCGACACTGCTGATTTGATAGCAAACCACGCAAGGCTGTTGGTGGACTCTTCGGCCGAACTTTCCTTCACTCTCCCTGGAATCTGTGCCAGCTTTGCTGGTGGCGGCGTGAGAGAGAAACCCCGAAAGAAGTAGTCTTAAACGGACCCGACTTCTCATTGTAACTTTAGTGGAGACACATGTCACAGGCACAATGTTGACCATGGGTTGGGACGTCTTGGAACTTTGTCTCGGGAAGCTTAATATGCCTACGGGACGAGGTATCTCGGGAAAGATATTGCCATATATTACTATATGACCTGAAAGGAAGTCGCCGATACACTGAGATCGCCGAATTGACTCACAGGCTGCGGACTCACAAATCGTAGACTCATCCACGAGTTTTCACTCGTCACCGCCACTGGTATTTGCAATCGTGAGCTTCTATGGACTTCCATGGTGTTCCAAGCTCTCATGTATATAAAGACAGAGCTTCTCCTTAGATAATAGAATAGACTTCGTCCGCTTTATATTCGTAACACCATATGTTACTGGTGTACATGTGCCGGAGACATGTTACAGGTCTGATACACGGTTCTGCTGCAGGGGCTGATGCCTCCTGTATATATCTCGAGTCTTTCTCCTTCTCTCTTCTCTGTACCATAGAATACACGCACACGGTTCTCCCCAACTTCCATATCGTAACACCATATGCCCAGGATACCGCGAGTGATATGATGTGATTTGAGTGGCATTTCCCGAGCAGACGCATTCTAAAATTGTTGACAATATCTCGAACCACTCTAAAAAGAACCGAAGACTTTCAGATACCTTGCCTTAATACCAGTAGATATAATAGTCCCGGTTCCCGATGGTATAATCCCGGGACAGTAGATACGGGACGAAATATCCCGGATTACTTCAAGTCCCGTCTCCTCTGGTCATATGAGCAGTACTGTCAAAAGTATTAAGCCACAATAGCATGTTGAAGTGTAGTGTTGGACACGAGTATGGTTGGGTCAGATCTACAGATCTGGTCGGCGTTTGATCATTTAAGTGACCATTCATGTTAGTGCTTAGTTTGCTGGACTTCAGATTCCTGTAGCACAAAGACTTTTCGTCTGTCTTTGGAGCATAGGTACAAGCTTGTTCTGGGGATTTCAAGAGCAGTTTGCGAGGCGGGTGTCCACAATCTACTCTGCGGTTTAATCTCTACGCCCTATTCATTCGAGTGCTCTGGACCTCACTCAAAGTTAGACTCGCTCATGTTCTCACTGGGTTCTGCGCTAGTCTGTGTTCTCACCCTGCCGTTGTGATTCATTTGCATCTAAAGGTCTCGCTAGGTAATGGCTAGAGCGTGAGGCGTGGCATTTTATACCTGGCGGTGCAAAATAGTCACTCTAGTACGAATGGAGTGGGAAGTGCAAAAAGTAAGCCTCACGCGGGGGTCGAACCCGCAACCTTGAGATGGCAATGCATATGCCGTAAAAGTCTCACGCTCTAGCCATTGAGCTAGCGAGGCTTTTGGATACAAATGGGTCGCAACGGTGGGATTAGAGCACAACGTAGAATTCTATTCGCTGAATGGATGGAACTAGGAACTACGTTGCAATGGCTACCATGGGTATCTATTCAGACTGCCGAAGGTGGTCAGGGACGGAGAAGAGCGTAGAGAAACTCGTAACTGGAAAGGCACCAGCGCTTGGGGCGGAATTAGCATAGGGTACTGATCTATTTGCTGGTTGGTATTATTGGAATGCACCAGAAACCCCCAGTTTAAACGTATGCCGCGTTTCTTTGAACTGGGTCTTAGCAGGTAAGAAGGCTGAGAGAGGGGGCATTCTCTAACAAACTGATCGCCTTTGGGTGATTGCGAAGTGGTATCTTGGGTTTTGTCGTCATTGCCCATCCAGCAGAGACTTTCCTGCTGTTGAAGTCCTTAAGGTAGTCTTATTGGTGGAGATCCTCAGCTTTCACACCGTGCCGCTGAAGTAGGTACAGCCGTACAACCTCCGGATCCGGCCCACACCGATGCTCTCACCTAGTTTTCATTGATTGAAGTGGATGTAAACTTAGGATGACCGCCATGACGGACTCTATCTAGACGTATGATAGCTAAAGACTTGAGTAGTCCTAAGAAGCTATTGAAGTAGTTTAAATCCTTTACCTTAGCTACTTCTAGGCTAGCTTGACTGTTTCCAGGGAGGGGGGCAGGATCTTTGACTTGCCCCAAGTCTTGGGGAGAGATATGTTTGCCAAAAAGACATGTCCTGGGTAGTGCACTCTATCGAGAAGGTCCAGTATCAGATATTCCTCTAGTCTTTTATAAACGTATATTACCTTCGTAACCCGCTCTTGCTGTACACACAAGTTCAAACAAACCTGTCCATCCCAACAACTACCCAATCTCAAGGTATGATTCCCTCCATAGTGGGCGCGATCTTGCTAGGTTGTTTGGTTGTTTCCTTTGTCATGGTCTTGGTTGAACTGACTGGTTGCTGAGTTGATTCGACGCTTGATTCTTCGACTGTTGTTTGTTTGAAGGTATGAAAATTGCCTGGAATGCAGTGCTGGGTTTACTTTGTCTCTGCAATGCTTCTGTAAGCAATGGGGTGCTTGGATTCGGCTGCTGGTGAACAAATTTTCCGCGGGGTTGGCCGACACAGCAGCTGCAACAAGTCTTTGGAACCGCATCCACCTTCTCCCGGATAGAAGTTACCTCATCGGGTACAGACAAGAGAAGGTTTAAAAAATTGATTTTGTCAGTGGCTCGGCTCATGTTGTCTTGTATTGCTCGAAAGCAAAGTTACCTCGACGTATTTCGTCAGCCAAAATGTTGTGGATCTTGATTTGATCCATGGCGTTGACCCAGCGTGACGATACACTTTGGTCAGGGTGTTCTGAGTTCGGGAGTAGTTGGTTGTTTGTTGTAGCAGCACAAGCGGGTTGAGCAGTGCCAGACGTCCAGCTCAGCAAACGCTATTGAAAACTTATGGAACACCGGATTTTGAGGCTGGCCCCTATATATCAATTAGAATTCAATGAATGCTGCCTGGTTAAGAGAAATTGAAGGGACATTGATACTTTCCCATCCATCAGAGTAGGCGGAAACTCCTACAGTGGAGAAGATTTCCTCGATGAGTACTTCATGCAAATAACTCGGAAGCCGCAATTCACAATGCATCGCATCAATTGGAAAGCCAATATAGAGATCCAGCATTGGAAGCGCAGAATGAAGTAGATAGCCTCTCTGATAGCCCATGGGATGTCAGCGGCTGCACGATTCTTTTGTATAGCGGGAACAGTATGCGGCGGGGGTCATATGTTATATTTTTGGAGGAAAAAACACAATTCAAAAATAAAAGGTTAAGCGTCTCAGTTGAAAATTAGAGTAATTGTGAGGGTAAATGTCTCAGAGGGCCATTAAGCAGGCACAATCGCGACACATACCCCGGCGCAACAGCTTCAACATGATCGCAATGATGCAAAAAGGGTTTATCATCGACGGTGATATCCGTGCTGACCAGTGCAAACAGAACCTCAAAATTACCCCCCGGGGCAGTGTTTGGCGTCACCCGAAGATAATTCGCTCCAATTCTTTGAATTGCGTGGTCAACGACCTCCGCAGTCTTATGGTACGCCTAGAATTACCACCGTAAGCCAATGCTAGCAGGCTAGGTGATGGGATCCTTTCCTGGAGTGAATGAGTGTAGATTGGAGCGAACTGTTGCTAACTAGTGCCGCAATACAAACCGCCAGTGTTACCGAACCATCAATGTTTGTCGCTGCGATGGTGGTGTCGTCAAAGAGGGAGAGCACAAGGCGTTAAAAGGAGAGAGGAAGGAATAGAGGAGACAGTAGCGAGGTTGGAGATGGTTGTCAGTTGGGAGGAGAAGCTGGCGATGGTATCATGGTTGGCTGAGGAGTGGAAGGGAGGGACGGAGAACGAATAGGAGGGCGGTTCCTTTTGCGGCTTGTTAAACCCGAGCGTGTGCCCCGAGACCTACGTGCATGTGTACAAACAGGTAGATCTCTACCCATTTCCTGCCACAATCAGGGTCCTACAACTCGCACTTGTGACTTGTGACTTGCTGCACTCCGAAACCTTGCACGTGGAGCACGAGGTTCCCTCTTATGTCTAAACAACACAGCCACGTGGTTCTTGCTACTTAAGTAGCTGTCACGGCCTGTGGGGCCGCTGCGAGCACTTCAAAGTAATCAACAGGAGCGAACGTAATAACGAAGACCCCCGCAGAGGGAAGTATCAGCGCTTAAAACTGGGAACAAGAGCAGCTGAAAGGCTGCTTCCTTCCAACACAGGTTTGGCGTTTGGCGTTTGGATCATAGTATCTCACTCATGAATCTCAAGATTAGCTTAAAAATATACCCCCGCTATTGCTCTATCTTCCTTCTACACTTCCACCCACCGTTGCAACCGTTTCAACGTGTCGATGAATATGCAGTACACCTCTACTGCAACTATTACTACTCTAGTGTTTAGCTATAACGGTACCACAATCGTAATATAGAACTTCGGGAACGGCCCGGGAACGGGAACGGGAACAGGAACAAGAAACCTCTTTGACATTATTCCGCTGGTCTTCGGGGGTTGTAGCCATTATATACTCGTGTACAATGTCTGGATCCCAACACTTCAACAAGGAGCGCCTCCCTTAACTCTTCACCTGGTCCTCTGCTGGCCATGATAGCAGATGCTAGTCATAATGTCAAAGGTTGCGTCCATCGAACCAAAGCAAGGTTGAAGTGAAGGGAAGAGCAAAATCTTGCCGAGCAACAGAGGATCCAAATTCCTAGTTTCCAAGCCTTCCAAACCGGCTCTTCTGACTCCTCACCAGCTCTTCTAACTCTTCATCAATGTTAGTATTAAATATAGCAATTGAGGTCATTACGAAAAAACATCTGCAGCACAAATCAAGTTGTTGACTCCCCTTTACATAGAGTTGCAAGCTATTGGCGTGCCCAAGTCTCAAGCTATTTCTAGAAGGCTCTTAGACAAGATCTTAGGAACAAATCTTTGGAACAAATCCAATATCAAGCTATCTAAAAACATTCTGGCGTTTGGTTCGAGCGATATACTCGATTTCGAGCTATATAATGTTTATGGAGCTTGACTTGAATCACCGGCAGTGCACGTAATACTAGAAGAGGTTCGCAGGATCTACGACCTGGAAGAAGACAACCATTGTGATACAATAGGCATTCTGGGTGAAGTTGATTCGCCGGGCGAAATTATGGGGGAACCAGCAGACGGAGGTGGGTGGTGGGTGCGTGGCAAGGGGCTCGAACCTTGATTTGACCAGGAATAGAGCCGAAATCATTTGAACGCGGCATTCCGTCGCAGCTTGTGAGCATTCAAAACAACTTTAGTCACTGCTCATGCGCTCTGAGGTAGACAACATATATTACTTTAGATTCTCAGAATCACAATGTTACTAAAATATTAACTACTATTACTGCCCTTCGAACCAAAACTACGGGCAATATTACGCAGGCGTAAGCGTGATATCGTCCAAAAACAACTCTCTCTGCGCACCAGCCTGAGTTGGAGTGCCAGGGCATCTAACAGTGATAGATAGCGTCTCGCTAGCCGATGTAGCCGTATACGTCCCGGTATTCTGTACCCAAGTGTTGGATGTGGATGAGGGCGAAACCGCAACGGTCTGGCCGCCGATTACAAATCTAGCGGTACACTGGCTACCCGCAACGGGACTCCTAGTCCAGATGGAAAGGTTGTATGTGGTACCCGGGCAGAGGGTGAGGGTCTGACCAATTGTGATAAAGGCAGTTTGGGGCGGGTTGGTACCCTGGAAGCGTGTACGGAAGGTCTGTGCTCCGGAATGCGATGGGTTGCTGTTAGTCGACGCTACGTTGGTGCCTGCGCTGGGTCCCGAGCTGTCGACTACGGCCCAGGGCGATGAGTTGCCTGCAGTGGATTCGAACCCCGAGCTGAGAACAGCTTGGTGGGTTCACAGGCTGGCGGGTTGCTAGGATGTTTTAGTATGGATGCGGACCAGAAGGGGGTTGGATTTACTTCGTTGGAGTGCAGGTTTCTATAGTGATTGTGGTTGTGGTTGTTTCGGTGCTGGTACTTGTTTCGGTGCTGGTGCTAGTGGTCGTCTCGGTGCTGGTAGTAGTCTCAGTACTGTAGTTGTCTCAGTGCTGGTAATTGTCTCAGTGCTGGTAATTGTCTCAGTGCTGGTAGTTGTCTCGGTAGAAGTCGCGGTATCTGTCTCAGTGGACGTTGTGGTATCAGTCTCGGTAGACGTAGTGGTCTCCGTTTCGGTAGATGTTGTTGTTGTCTGTGTAGACTTGGTGACCTCCGTCGCCGTACAAGTACCTGGGTCACCAAAAGCAGTAGTCGTGGATATGATCTGGTAGGCTCTCAGAAAATTACTCAATTCCTTCCATGAAGAACACTCACCTCGCTCACTGGGCAATATCTTGGAGGCCTGGTAATATATTTTGTTCTCCAAAACGTTCTCGCGGGGACCCATCTTGTTGTAGTTCTCCACTTCGTGCTGTACTGGAACCGTTGTTAACAATCTGTGATCACAACCTTGATAGGCTAGTGGGACACCCACACAACACGTGGACCGCTATCATAGTCACGATAGTTAGGTGCTGCAGAGACGAGCATGGCTCCGAGGGCTGAACTTCATGGTTTGAAGGAATGTGAGACCGTGTTCAAAGGAATGACTATACAAGCGGCGAAGGAGTATTTAGAGACGGTGGCAGCACTAGTATCGTACTGTGAAAGAACAAAGGGTATTTATGCAAGGGTACGCTGCGTAAACTAGTTCATAGCGGGCAGCGCCACTGTAGGATAGCATCTCCCCACTTGCGGTACCTTACCGGCGACGCCGGCCCTTCAACTCACGCCAACGAGCGGAATCGTTCGTAGAATCCTCTGATTATTTGCCGGTACTTCAATTTCTAATTTGCACCATCTAGCACCGTCGCATAACCTAAGAGAATGAACTAACAGCATCGACCTAGCATTCGAGAAGGAATCTCTTGTCTAATTTGGAGCTCGGTCTCGCGTTTCGATGACCTTTACCGCCTTCCCCTTGGCCTACGTACTGCTGAATGAGTTAGTACCGAGGACTTCCCGTGGCTCTTTCTATCGTATAAAAAGGGAGCTCTTCAATGAAATGGATGGTCGTTGTCGAGTGGATGCGAGTGCTAGGTCAATAGCGTGTGATGGCTTGAAGTTAGCGGGATGATCATTGGTTCTTCACACGCGACAGGAATTAGGCTGTTTACTACGCGAATTCAATACTCTATTTGACCTGGTATTTAGATAATGATGTTTAAGAAAGGAATCCGCCCGGCACTTGATAGCCAGATTTTCATCAAGCGAGAAGCGAAAACGAACGTCTGGCCCACGAGACACTACGGGAAGTCTTTGTACGATTGAGTAAGCCCGGGTGCCACCACTCTTCAACACCGAAAATACTCTGCCCAACGGTGTCTTGATGGATTTGAATCCTTTTTCAGGTACTTGCCTTGATTATTCGGATATCTTTTATTACCTGAGATACTTCAGAGTGTTTCGGTGAATAGCTTTGTTCCGCGGGAAGCTTTGGGCCGATGGGAAAGTCTTAGTCTGTGGAAGGTTTGATGTTGACGTAGCCAACCTACTTGACGTCTAAGTGCCGGACCATAATCACCATTACCATGGCACAAGGGTTGACTAGCATGAGCAACTCAAATGTGCTTATGTGCATATACAAACATAAAATTCAATGAGAATCAGGTTGCAGATTCCGCTGGGAAAACTAGGTCGGAGATCTGCTCTCCCCAAGGTCTAATTGTCTATCTTTGCTGAAGAATAGATGGCTGAAATTGTCAACATCATGGCCATGAGACATTGTGAGATCCCATTAGAGTGCTAGCACTGGCAGCATCTGAAGATAAAATTCACGTCAACAGACTCGGACGTCATAATATCGGACACCACCAGTCTGAGCATCCAGGTGCACTCGACTCTATACTCCCAGGTGCATTTAATTGCACCTCCCAAGCGCACTCGTCTCCTGTGATGGATAGTTATACCGGAAGGGTTACTATCCACCCATGCCAACTCTATGAATATTCCTCCGATTGAAAGACTAGTTCAACGTCAAATAATCTACTCGATGCGCTCTAAGTAGTCGGGCTCTCAATCGTGTATCTGCTGAGCAGTTCTCGAGTGCCAGCCAATGTTGTATTTTGGAGTGGGCAAGGGTCAAAAGCCCCCGGAAGCACGGAGTCGAGTGCACTTAGGGGCTTAGGAGCTTAGAGTTGAGCGCACTTCGGAGCTTATAGACGAGTGTACCTGAAGCATGCAATCAAGTGCACCCGGGAGCCTGGAGTCAAGTGCACTTGGGAGCCTGTCACTGAACCCGGACCGCTTTCAAAGTTTGTGCGAATTTCAGAAAGCAACGTTGATTTTCCAGTTTTCCTCCGCTTTTGTGGCCTGCCTCTTTTCACCGCCGATCTCCTTTCGCAGCTTTTCGCAGCGACTGTCCATTCCCAGCCGGTCTCTTTCGCACCGTATAATGTGCAGTGGATGTCGTTTCAAATCTACACTGGGCCTGATTGCGTATGAATTATCTATTTATCTATCTGTCTGTCTATCTGTCTGTCTATGTTTCCAAAGTCTTCATGAATATGGTGTGAGCATTTTGTATGTCACTTTGGGAGGGGGGCGGTGACAGTGGTCGTAGGTTGACTTCGAAACATCCTTCCAGTAAACTTGGCGGTGGAATGTACTGTATGGATAGTTATGGACTTCGAGCTATCCAAAAGGTGTGAGGTTTCGTACGACATCGAGAGACGAATTGTCAGGATAATCAGTAGTATGGAAAGGGGAATTACTAGCAAGATTAGTAGAGGGATTAGGATGCGGGAAACGGGGAGGAGAATTGATGGGAAATGAAAAGGGAGGAGGTAGAACAGCAGATGCGAAGATGCTCGTCAAAGACGACCAGAGCACCTTGGCTACACTAAGAATTAGTAGATGTAGAACGAGGCGACGCGTCGGACCATTTGTGCAGTACGACACACTCTTCTTCTTATCTTGTGTTCTAGCAAAGGCCTGATTTACGAACTAGATATATTAGGGTTCTCTTCGGTGGATCTCACCTTTTGTTCAATCCTTCCGATCACTCGACAAGATCATCTAATGACTCAGTCTATGCAGGTTTTCCGGCGAGTGTTACAGATGTACATGTGCTGGAGACATGTTACAGATCTGATACACGGTCACTGCTGCAGGGGCTGATACCTCCTGTATATATCTCGAGTCTTTCTCCTTCTGTCTTCTCTGTACCTTAAGTCTATACACACGGTTCTCCCCATATCGTAACAGCGAGGAAATCTCGGATTCCGAGTGATGTCAAATGAAGCTTATGTTCAGGCGGTGGTATCGTACCAACCTCAAGCAGTCTCGAAATGGGTCCTACATCGACAGATGTCAACTCTGCTCTACCATTTATTGACAGCCTGAGCGGTATGGGTCTCGTACACCTATTCATCTAGACATTCTCCCACTTCACAGCACAATCCACCACACTCACAACCTATCACCCAAACCTCGACCTAGGCGGGACATAGCTTGATCAATTTGAGCAATACTTCCTTCCCATCCTCCACATTGTGATCGACTCCACGAACGGTGAAGTCAGCCTTGGTGACAATGTTGGCGAGTTGTCGGCTTGAACATCCAGGCCGCTCGCCTGCCCTTAGCGTAGGCTAGGCCCAGCCTTCATCTCAATATTAGTCTGCAAAAAGCCCTGTCAGGCCTGCCTTGACACCGGTGAGGCCCAGCCTCATGCAGGCTAGCCCAGGCTGGCCGAACACAAGGCTTGAAGGGTCCGGCTCTCAAGTTGTAGTGGTTGTATCTACGGAACTACGGAACTCCCATCGAGCACCACATACTGCCGAGACCAGTATTCACAAGCGGTCTGACGAGCGTACGTGAGACTGAGTAAATCCCGAACCCAGACACCCACACACACGCAAAACTGTCATGTATGCAGCCTAACGCATACACCAGCACAATTAGAAATCACTAGAGAAGACCAAAGAACCCCATCTCCCATAAGCTACAATAGCCCTCTACCCTACCCTACGGTAATACATTCCATTCCGGACCAACCTTTGCACTGCAAAGCTTGCGAGTACGCGTACGAGTAATCCGGCGCACCCCACATAAAACCCTCACAAGCCCGTATATAAAGTACTGACGAGGAGTTCGCTAGGTACCTCGCCCACAGGTTAGGTATCAAGAGCCTCGATTTAATTAGACCCCGCAGTACGGGGTGCATCTGTCGTAGGCTGTTGTCTAACAGCGGCTGACCCCACCTGTACCTTATCCAAGCGTACGGCGGCCCGCCTCGCGGGCGCGGGGATCGCCCTGATAATCCCGCACTGCAGAAAGTGCTTAACCCCCTCACCCACAGCCATGTGACTAGAACTATTACGAGTTCCTGAACGATAGTCCGGATAGTAACGGCCCATAAAGTGAACGGAGCCTCGTGGATTTGTGTGGCATAGACGGCGTGGTTTATAACCCACGCTGGATTTGTCCAGACACAGTCGTTTCCATTCCACGGCATTGTTTGTGTAGATGGGGTTCCAGGCGAGGCAGACATCTGCCCTCTAGCCCCCCCCCCGTGTGAACCGCTAGATTATGTGCATACAAACAGGCCTACAGCGGACTTGTTTCTGAGAGCCTCCACAACCCTTGGAGCAAGCACGCGAGTACCAATCAATCGCAGACGCGGTTGCGAATCGACACTCGCTCCCTTCCCTTCGTTTACTGGGGTATATGGCGGACACCAGGATATGGCGATTGCAGGCGGTGTATACTATACGGATGGTGATGACGCGGGGGTCAACCGACTGACTGTACAAGTAAAAGCCGCTCTTTCTCGCAGATTCCACGACGCGGGTGGTTGTCGTGCGGGATGCATGGATCTCAGATCTGACCTGTCCAGCCCAACCCTGCATGTCCCCGCGCATCTCCCGTCTCGTTTCGCCGGCCGAGTGGGTGAGCGAATGAGTGGGCTTGGTTTCACGGACGTGTAACTTCCTCACTCGAAAGAAGAGAGAATCTGAACGAGCAGGTAGGTCTAAGTAAAAGTTTATTTTGTCCACAAGCAGATAAAACTATTTACCATCGAAGAAGAAAAAAAGTATGTTATAAATCTCAGAAGTAAACCAGCCTTATGAAAGCAACGAAAAACACAAACTCCAAAGGAATAAAGATACCCATTTTTCCCCCACCAAAGCAACAACATCAAAAAAAGGTACACGAAAAGAAGTAGTAGGTAATAGTGGCTTCATTGCCGCTGTCGTGATCTCGTCCGTGAGGTTTTCGTCCGTAACACGTCAAAACAACGCAAAACACAGCAACATTGGCCTAAGCCCACGCCGCCGCACCCCCACTCTCAATTATCTCCATCTCCTCCTTGCTGATCGTCATCCTCCAGAACTTCCGAGGGAGCTGGTTGCGATCAAAATACTCTCCCGCGGCAGCGGCAATCGAGGCGCGCTGCAGTGCCGGCCCCGTTGCTAGTGGTCCGTGCTGCGACGCGTTCTTGCGGTACTCGGCGAAGCTACTGGGGAGCTCCTTTGTGGGTGCTTGCGGGTGTGCGCGGGGGGTGTGGTCGAGGTTTTCTGTAGATGTTAGTCGAGGAAGAGGGGGAAGCGAGGGAGAAGGACGTACGGGGAGTTGTGCGCTTGCCCACGAAGGAGATGAGCGGTGTGCGCTGCTGCATGGCTCGCGAGATCTTGGTTGCGTTCATTGTGGTGGCGGTTGGTGGTGAGACAGTGACGTGGGACGGTGGTGATGTGTGGAGACGGACGGACGGACAGAGGTGGGCTAACGTTAGACTTGTGGGCGGGGAGGCTGGGTTTTAAAGTTGGTTGCTGTCGTGGGGTGGGTGGGTTGGTAATATGGCGTGAGTGCGGGAGTTGATGAGGGCAGACGAGGACGGGAGGGAAGCCTTACCAAGTAAAAAGCAGGATGACTCGGGCTTCGGGCTTCTCGGGGATAGAGGGCGATGTGGTTGTGTGATTGTTTTTTTGCACTAACGTCCGTTCCGGAGATTCCCGCAATGCAGGCAGAGCAAGTGCAAGCATGCCACACGTTTCTGTGTGACGCGCTTCCTTTGTCCCGTCGGGTAAGTGCTACTGCAAGAGAGTACGCAGTTGACATGTGGAACCACCAGCAGGGTGACGCAAATTGAGTCGTCTGGATCTTCAGGGCTGTCATGCTTGCTTTTCGCCGAAGATCAGTGTGTGCGCGGCGACGAAAAAATTCTTCCCAAGAACAGGAACATTTCCAATCCGTCCGTCGAACGCAATTGGGCGGTCGCCGAACAAACGCACCACCACCACACCGCATCCAGTCCAGCGGTTACTCTAGACTAGAACCCATTCTTTCCGTGCACCGCTAGCTGTCCATCCGTCTGATCTCGGAGAGGCTATCTGATAAGAAGGCAGGCAATTGATTGGCTGCAGCGATAGTGAGTAAATATTGCGGGGTAAATGTGGCCGTATCCGTTGGCTGGCTGCCACCACACCCGGGGAAACACAAAGATTGGGTTGGGCACTAACTTGCTTTGTTCGTGACGACGACCGATTCGAAATTTTTTTCTCCCGGGGCTCCGTTCCGATCCCGGCCCCGCAGCCTGGTCCGTGCACGCGAGACTGCATATGAGAGGGCGACTCACTGCAGAGCACTCGAAGCGTACTTGTAGCTCGGCGATGTATAGCTTACACTTGCATGCATAGCTCGCTACTGTACTCGACAACACAGATCGAGATTGGCTTTCGACGTCGGGATCTCCAAACGCGACGGATCTGGCGTAGTCAAACTGGCGGACCAGATCAGTGACCGGTCTTGGTGTCTCCTCGGAGAACCGAAGCTTCGACGCGACTCGGGTACATGCAAGTACCTTGAGGTGGGGTCGTACATCCCCACCCCCCAAGCGCAGAACTCTATGGAAGAAATAAGGGGATTGGACATCACAAATCTGCGCTCCCGACGTCATGAGACTGGCCTGACCCGAGGGTTAGATAGATACACGGTGATATTATGCTTAATGTTAAGGGTATGTTCATGCAGGATTCTGTGCTACGTGTAGGATAGCTTTTTCTCTATCGATAACTGCGGGGGAGGGCGTGGCTTTTTCTTCTTTCATTTATTGCTCACTTTTTCATGGTAAATGGCTCGAGTCTTGAATGGCCACGCGGGTGTAGGGCTTGGGTAAGTTTAGAGTAGCTCCGGGCCGGGGTAATAACCGTTAATAAAGGATTGTTTTTACCTTACCCGCGGTTCCCCAGATCACGCGCCGGGGATTATGTAGTTCTATTTAGATGTAGTCTACATGTGCTGTGCAGTACATGCGCAGTATTGTGGGATAAATTGGGGTTCTGTTTGCATGCAGTTGCAGTTTGCGTCCGAGTATTCTAGAGTTTTTAACCAACTCAATTGATCAAACGCAGTATTGTCCCTTATTTATAGACAGATCAACTTTTCAAAAAACAATGGAGGGCATGTAGAATTTAGATATATGGGCTCGTTGGTTGCAGCGGAATACAACTGCTGCCTACAATCTTTGTTTATCAGTATATCATTGTTTACCCCGCAAAATACCTACAAATAGCCGGGTGAGATATGTTTGTTTTGTTTGCTACAAGCAAGACCCAAATAAGAAGCCCAGTGCGCCACGTGGACGAGTGATTTTGAGGGGATGTTTACTGAAAGTACAGAAATCTCTCCCGGAATGTTTGATTATCGTACCCCGCAATTACTATGGTACTCTGTGAACCTCATCTGTGACATACATATCACTCAGGAGTATGGTACCTATACCCCCGACCACCGCACAGTTGCCCCCCCTTCTCCCTCTCTAACTCCGTCTCTAGTATGCTTTCGTACCCCATTCACCAATATGCGACGATGATGACCTGTGCGTTGGATTAACGAAAGTGGTTCAAGTTCACGCAAAAATTTCACCTGAAGCCGGTAACTATCCTCGGAGACGTTCCGGGGGTAACTCATCTCATACCTTGAGCTAACTCGTGTTGTGTGCGACAGCACCACCACCGGCCCACGTGCCAGTCGCAGCTCCCTACCGTCGAGAGATACGGGGCCTCCCTCCTCGTGGAACATGAATGATAGGGGCGAGGTTTGGATTGGTAGATACCGATTTGTGGAACAGCTAGGCGGACGCGGCTGGCCTCATGTCCAGTGCTTCTGATCTCGGTATCTTGTTGACGTAGGACTGTACGGTAAAACCAAAGCTGGAACCTCTCTCACCGAAAGCTCCCTATATTTACAATAACGTCAGTGCTGGAATATCATATCTTCTCCCTTCAAGGCTGGACCATAATACAAAAGCTATATATCCCCCCTAGGATGAAACAAGGCTCCGAAAATGGACGTTCATCTTCCCAGCCTACGTCAGTACACCACCCGGCTAGTGATTGGAAATGTTGATCCTGAAACAATGAATGGGCGCTAACCTGCAGATTGGGATGGTGATCCCGATTCCGCGGTATTCCTTGTTTGCATGTGTCAAAGTTGCGGTAGTCCCTACATATATACTTCCTGCATAATTAATCTGTATATCTGCTACCCCGCAAAACTTCGTTCCGCTGGAAAAATTCTGTTCATATGGAAGAAAATTTGAGGTACATAAATTGTGGTCTACTACCGTTGGGAAAGTCGACGTGCTCATGGGAAGGGGGGGCCAACGTCATCGGTTTCTGAGAAACGCATGTGAGAAGTGACGGGTCCGGGAAATGCAGGGCTGGTTGAGCAGTTACTCGGCACAGGAAAATCTTTTCCCCGTGCCCCAAATGGAGCCACTTTGCAGTGTGATGTGCCGGAGAGCAGCTTCTTTGCTTCGAATCCCCGGATCTGGCGAGAAGTGTGGAACAGGAACCGGAGATGGATTTGGAGCTTGGCCCAATCAACATCCCCGGTTTCTCCATATATCTGTTTGCTAATGTACGTACCCCGCTGTATCACCTAGACCCTGCATGGACCCCAACCGGACCCATCGCGTCGGAAAAACTCGGCGCCGTCCGTTTGTTTACGGACATGTGAACGACAATTGGGCAAGCGCGCCTAGATTTAATGAGTGGATGGATATTGTCTTGAATGTGATGAACTAGTGCGCTGACTGCCGACTTGGTGGCTAGGAGTCCAAGACGCATAAAATGTGGGAATCAGCGTTGGAACGGGGCTACTAACTATCCTCTTACAATTCACTCATTCGAGTATCGTTATACTCTATACCAGCCTACGGAACTCCCATCAAATGGCTCTATTCTAATTGTCATATGGACGGGCATCATCCCCTGAATCTTCTAATGGCAAACATAACACCGAATCGAAACACATTGAATCCCTCTTACCCTCGAGCAAGATAAACTCTTCCCAATAAGACTTTTTAACATCATCCACAGCCGCAGGCTCCCCGCTGGATACAGTGCCGGATGGCTGCGCACTCGCCACCGTAACATTGCTAATGGCCACCGCCGAGACCCCAATCGTAATATAATCCACAAACTTGGCGCCACATGGAATGGTCCCGTTGGGGCTTGTGTCTCAGACAGCGTGAGTGGGGTCCTAAGAGCAATCTGCACAAAGGCTTTAGCGTGCCCTAATAGTGATGGTGGTGCATATCCGGTCCGGAGAGCCATAGCACCTTCGGCATCTGGGTGGTGTTGAACGCTATGATAGTTCCATTAAGGAACCGGGGAAGCGGAGTACGCAGTTTCCACAGGGACCGGGACCTCCGCCGTCAATCTCGCTGAAGAGATACGGTCCATAGACCACAGGGCTCAGTTAGCGGAAGTAAGATCTAAAGATTTCTTGGCGGGTTGAAAGAAGGAAGGGTTTGGATATTGGTAAATATAGTGTCTGGTTTTGGAGCGTAGAAGGTTTGTTTGGGGAAAATGTAAGCGTGAATTTCAGGTTCAGTGTGTATCTTGGCTACAGGCTAGTTAAATAACTTGAGAAGCCGAGTCTTATAGAAAGCTCCGTGGCAGCGGTGTCCTCATTTTGGGTGTTGGCATTGATTTCGGCGTACTGACTGCTACAATCGTTCCAGTAGTTATCTTGCTCACATGTCACTCTATGAAATTGGTTTTTGAACACACCACCAGGGAGTGACATATCCGGAGAATTTGCGAATTTTTGTTAATGTTTGTTGCCATGCAAAGCGGAGAATGCGCACAATTTCCCTTCGTCAAACTTCATGAATTACTAGAAGACGCACAGGGTGCCAAAGAAGTGTAGCTAATGGTTGAATCAGGCTCACAGAAGTGCCTCTCTTTCTTCTTCTCAGTCCACACTCTACGCCATCTTTATGCTTGAGTTTTGGAAACCTCGTCTACTCCTGGTGCCGTGGAGTCCTAATGCAATATGTTCCGGAAACTACTGCTTACGACAGGTCCACTGGAAAATACGATCTAGATGGAGTCTTTATAGGGAATGTCAAGTCAACATATGCCGCCGATCCCACATCCCCGGAATACTACAGATCCCATATACGAGAAACTGAACTACTTTTTATGTCCGAGCTGTATAGAAAGATTAAAGGCCTATGAGGGCCTTCTCGACCACATGAAGCTTGCGGAATGCCGTAGACGAATCTACAGGTCTCTTCCATTAGATGAGTTTGGGTGCACACTTCCTTATGCCCTCAGCTAGAGTATAACGGTTCTGTACTTATTGAGATTACTGCAAATAGAGTTGCCCAATAAATTCCTGCTCGTGGCGTCACTTGGTTCAATTTCTGGAGAGGTACCTTGTGGGGTAATAATTCGCAGCTTATTCCTATTGAGACACCGCCGTCTCAGCCAGACACCTCTCAGACACCTCTCAGACACCTCTCAGACACCTCTCAGACACTTCTCAGACACTTCTCGGACACATTCACCCAGACTCTGCAGCCCAACAAATCCTGCTCGTGGCACCACCTGGCTGAACTCCTAGATAGGGACCCCATGGGGTAACATCCCGCGGTCTATTCCTACCGAGACATCGGTCTCGACTTGTCTAGCTTTGAGGACGTAAAGGGGAAAGCAACATCTATTTGCAGGTACCTGGCAGCGAGCATGCCGCTAACGGATGATCCGCCTCTATAACACTTGGAGATGTTTCATGCCTGGGTAAACTAAAGTTGTCAGAAGACGTTGCAGGGAACTCCATCGTGAAAAAAGTCGCAATACCAAAGCCTTTTAGGCCGGTAGGAAGCCTTAGAATCAGGAAGACATGGAGGAGCTTATCGACTTCCCAATTCCATATAAGAACTGTTTTGCCGCGGATACAAGTGACCCCAATTCCTCCTCCGCCGACCTCCCGAAGGAATATCTGAAGGAAAATTATACTCACCCAAGCGATGAAACCCATAAGAATCCTCTCAAATACGCTCTTTCACTCGATGAGTTTTCCAAGACCACGCAATCACCTTACGTCACACGTGATGCAGTCTCGGTTGACGGTGTAAGCTCACTGGGCTGGGACCCAAGATTCACTTATTCCACAAATATCAAGAGCAGATCAAATATGATCTGGCAAAACCATCTTTGAACGAGCCTATGTCTGTGATACTACAGCAAGTATACTGCGTTTGATCCGGTATTCTTGAACTTTCACGCCAATCTAGATTGATCTAGATCGCATAGTCGAAGCATATATCTGCTCAAACCGCAAACTATTCACCGACCTAGCCACCTCACCCGACTACAGGGAGCTGAGGGACTTCAGGTATACCACTATTGGGACATGGCGAACTCACCCAGGCGATAGGGTACATATATGCACTCCCTGCTTCTCTAGATTCTTTGAATCTCTAGGAGATACAGGCACTAATATCCCTACTTTTCTTCAAAGAACTACAGAACTACACTAGCGGCAGTAGGCATAAGCGGACGCTCAACACACTACCCTGTCACCACCACCAGTACTGCCATAATAGCAAAGGGGTAACTTCGTGGGCGGAATAACTGTAGCGCCCCGTAGCAGCTGTTCGTGAAGATTCTAGAAGCTAAACATGCGAGCGAAGCCTTGGAAAAAGTTGAGGGCATAGTTTTGAAATAGGTTGTTACAGATCTGAGAAGCGATGATATTGTAGAGGAGAGCGAATGGAGATAATGGGCAGGATTTGTGGGGAAACTGGTGTGGGGAAACAAGGAAAACTTCCAATAGTTATTGCGTTAACTCTTGTTGCCGGTAGTGCTTGAAGTTGCACCAGTTCACAGTACGTCACTCAATACCTTTCCATTCATTAAATTCTTATAACTTATCAATAAGCTTCATGTTTTATATATCCTACCCACAACACCAAAAAAGTACTTTACTAGACTCCCCAGTATTCATAGCTCCTGCTCCTAGTCTCATTCTCATCCGCTGTCTCATAGCTCTCCTCTTCTTCTTCCTCTCCATCTCTTGTGGCAGGCCCAATATCTACAACCTTCACACTCATTGCCTCAATCGCCTGAATTGCAACCCTTACGCCCTCACTCTCCTCATTATCATTGAAATGCATAGCATCTCTCCTTCGCAGCCTCCCTCTCGTCCGTGGAACAGATGCACACCGCGGCTGCTGCTGCTGCTGTTGCTGCGAATGCAGTTCGGGAGAGGTATTGACACGCTCTAGGAGCGCTGGGAGCAAGGTAGAGGAAGACGAGGACGAGGATGGGGATTGCCTTGGATGGGTTGGCGCCACAGAAGCGAGTGCGGGCTCTCCCTTCTCATCCTCATCCTCCTCAAGCGTTATCCGCTGTTGCTGAAAGCTGAGTGATAGAACTGAAGCAGCCTGGGTCTCGGATGAGCTGGGCGTAGGTGATCTAGCCTTGCATTTGAACTCGTCCTCATCGTCGTCCTTCGTCATGACCTCCTGAAAACGACGCCTCGACTTGCACATGGCCATCCCGAGCACAACAATGACAGCGGCGGTCACGATTCCTACTACCAGTCCTGCTGCCAGAGCGGGGGCGTTGAGTCGAGGCCCCTTCACAGGATATTCTTGGATAGGCGGTCGGTATTCCTCAACCCACACATCCGACGTAGCATTAAACAAACCGACCCCATCCCCATCAGTAACCAACATAACATCTCCCATCAACATCTTCGCCGCATGTCCCCACATCCCCTTTACCTCCCCCTGCTCTGGAACTTCCCACTCCCACGTCGTCATATTCAACGCCACCAGCTTCGGCTCAGCGGCCACATCCTCCGCCGTACGCCCACCAAACACAAGCATCCTCCCCCTAGCATCTACCACGGCAGAGTGCTCAGTGCGCGGCTGTATCTTTACCCCATTCTTTAACGCCGTGCTGCGGGGTTCCCACGTCCCTTGATCGAGATTATAGATAACGACCTGCGAAAACCCGATGTATGCAGTCTCGGACGCAAACCCGCCGAGCAGCAGCGCATGACGCCCCCCCGGGAGCAGCGTCAGCGTCGACCCTGCAGTAGCCCGGACCCACGCATTGTCACCGGAACCCCAGGCGTTGGACGTCGAAACGTTCCCGGAGTCGGTGGTGATCATCTGCAGCTCAGCGCTATATACACCCCCAGACTTGCCACCAAAGAGATACGTCGTGTTTCTGTCGTCAGAGAACCCCGCCTGTTCCGCTCGTGCTGTTCCCCCGGAAATTGGGATAGACTCCCAGCCGGACGGTTGAAGCCGCCATAATTGCAGCTGCTTCCCAGGAACCCCGCCGAAGAGGTGCGGCGAGCAGCCTACGGGCAGAAGGGTCCAGGCTGTTTCATTTGCATCTGGCACTGGGGGGAGTAGGAGTGGGGTGGTGATAGAGGTGAAGTTCTGAGTGGTAAAGGCGGTGTTGGGAAGGAAGGAGAGAAAGGTTTCGGGGTGAGAGTGATGAAGGTGGAGGGAGTTGACAGTGGTGATGAGGTGGAGGGAAAGGAATAGTAGTAGAGTGCACATTGTGGATGTTGGTGGATTGAGGGAGATGGGAAATGGAAGGTGATTTTTTGGGAGATGAGGGAGCTCAACAAATTTTGAGTTGGGTTGTGGGAGGTAAGGAAACTTTGGAGTATAGAATAGTAATATGATTATCGAGGACTGGCCTTCATGTCCATCACGTCGATTCATATTTCAAATATGTGCACGAAAGGCGGCAGTAATTAAGCATACGTACCAAAGCCCGTCACATAATAATGTCAGTCTTGAGTACTCTTGAGTACTGTAAGGAACGCCGCGATATTGAAATGTTTCTGAAAACGATTTATTTGATCGGCGATCAAAGGCAGATAACATTAACAATAACACTAAAACACGAAACAGTGGTATTCACCATATAAATATAGAGTATCCCGGGTTTGGCTTTCGAGCTGCTCGTGGGTTACTGCGGCCGTTGCGGGACGGTGAGATCAGAATCGGCCGAATATTTGGGCAAGGAACATTGGCCGCAAGCATCTTTCCCAATGAGCTTTGATTTGTGAGCCCATAGAGAGGCATGTACAGCATTAAGCTACTTTCGAAATTCGTCGTGTAGAGAGCGTCATAGAATCTCTATCACGAGCTATCATGTCGATCTCTAGTCTGTCTAACATAAAGTGACTTGATCATGTATTCATACAACGGGCCTAGAGCGGCCTTCTGCTAATGGTGCTAATGGGAGCGACTAGTGCGAGTGACTTTAGGTGACAACACTCCGAACATTGATTCTTGAACTAACACTCTTTTTCTATCGATATCACCTTCAGCTTCTTCATTAGGCTGTAGACAGCTTTTCGCCACTTAGCGCTAACGATAAAAGCTGGATGACAGATTACTCCTCCGTGCATATTCTGTTTACAGATATGAGAATCAAAGCGTCTGCATAGCTCCTTCACCAATTCGGTTTGTTTTCGTTTCCAAAGTCCCGGCGCTGAGCTGGCTCCGTACATACCGAAAAAATCCTCAAACTTTTCGCAAGCCCTTCTATCTATAACTTTAATAGGTGGGAAATTTGTTTGATCATAACTTTAGACACGAGTCTGAGTCTTACTTATCATAGTACTAACCAGTGTTTCTAAGCGGCTAGGCTTTGCGGCGTAGGCTTTCAAATGGAGGCCGGGCCTGGCCTGCGCCAAGGCAGGCCTCAGATATTGCGGCCGGGTCGGCCTGATCTGCAGGCCGCTAAAATGAGTTCCTGTGTGATGGTTCCTCCTCAGCTACCAGGTGATGAGTACTTACATGATCTCGATGGCGCTAAAAAGCCTGGCGGTCGGTCGGGCCGGTTAGGAACGTAGCAACACGCCTCTCTATTCAGTGCCAGTGGTTTACTTGCATATCCAAATGATTCCAAAGAGTTGCTATTGCAGCCAAGGGAAGATCCGCACCACTGTACCAAACCAGAACGGCTGTCCAAAAGATGACAAACGCTAGTGTTGGATTTGGGGAGTATATGATGGCAACTTGAAGTCCAAATCAGCATCAAATGACAATTTCCATGGACATGTATCTGCGAAACGACTAGCTTGCAATAGGGCGTAGAGCACATATTAGTATATACTAACTTTAAAACACTGTGCACCTGCGGTGCCAACAATAAGCTTCCTGTGGACTCAGACTCCTGTGCGACTTGCAGCTTCTAATGCTATGTACGGATACCTGTGGAAGGCTGCACGCGTGCATGGCCGTGGATGTATAACTTCACGAACCTCAGCTTCATAAGTATGAAAAAAGTTTGAACAGAATGCAGGGCTCTAAGCGATTCCGTTAGTTACTTAGATGTTTCCATAGTTGTGTCTTCTTAATGACCTCTATTAGTACTGTAGGTTTGAGTCTAGATCAAGGGTGAGCAGCTAGAGCATAAATTAGTGTCGATAGCACAGGTGACACTGTTTGCCAGAGGACGGAGTGCATGAAATACAAGGGCCTAGAGAATAGGCCCTGCACAACACCGTCAAGAGGATAGTCGAGAGTTTATTCAATTTAAATTACAGTGACACTGATTGTAAAATTCCGCTGGTAACGTAGGAATGTGAAATCCCGCTTGGACCACCAGCCCCGAATTGTACCCGCATTGAGGGAGAGAAGGACATAAAACATACAAGATGTAGTAGAGATGTAAGCTTTTGGAAGATGTAAATAAGTTGTTCAGTGCGGGCATCACGCAAAATCACTCACGCTAGTTGCACCCTCAATGGTACGATATGAAAGGGGGGAACCGTGTGCGTGTATTCTGTGGTATAGAGAAGAGAGAAGGAGAATGACTCGAGATATATACAGGAGGCATCAGCCCCTACAGCAGTGACTGTGTATCAGACCTGTAACATTTCCCCGGCACATGTACACCTGTAACACTCAACATAACATTAGCAGAAGGCCGCTCTAGGTTACCGTAACTCATCTATTTACGCTTGGGGGCCCATTTGTATACCGAGGTTTGTATATACACTTAGGCTGTTTATATATCCCGTGTATGCCTTTCACCCGTCCGGAAAATCGTATATCCGGATGCGCAACACTACAAGTTCTAGTGACGCCGCTGGTCTTATCCATAGTTGCCAATTCTCACTACAGTTTACAAACTTCAGGCAAGACATTATATAAATACACATAAAGTACAACCATCCTGTATAGTTCACGTCATCGATGTCTCTCAGTCTTTGGGGCCAGCAGTGGTTTCACCACTGGCAATTGCGTGCTCCAACGCGGCATTATCATATGTTAATCACGGGCCCTCGGCAGATTTGGGGCTGGGGGCAACCTTCCAGAACGTGTCACCTCAAGCACTCTCTCAAATCCTTGATAATAGCCATGGGGATTCCACGGAATGAAGTTGGGACCAACCGAGGTATCAGCCTCCAGCCTCCGAGAACCCCCATCAGAACCAACAGATACCGCAAGGTCCAGGATCACTAATATCACTGCGTCACAGCTGCAGATCTGTAATGAACGGCTGCTGGGACCAGATTAGCGGGAGTTCATGAACGTGGATCCAGATTAAGCTCGTTCATAATGAAGCCCCGTATTGCTGCACCAAGACCTAGATATTACCGCCACGTCGCAGATAGCCATCCATCCATCCAACCAACTGTAGGTCTATTCCGGGGTAATATCCCCTTGTGACAGTTCCTACTCCATTCCTACAATCGTCCCGCCGATCCCCCCCCTTGTCCGGCGGCCAACCTCGCTACGTAAGATGCAGCCCTACGGCCGCTTATCTATAGATAAAACACGAAGCGAATAACAGGAACCGAGATTACAATATATTGGACCAGTATATAAAGCATCATGTCCCCCCTACCTCAACCTTGCTGCCTCAGGATGCAGTGGGGGCGAGCATCTCCAACGCTCCTCCGGCCTTCTCCAGCTTGTTCCTAGCAGCCAGAACGATGAGTGTGAATTCTCACGTGAGTGGAATTATCCCTCGAGCTTCGGCCATGGACAATCAATGGCTACCGAGTGCTGATGGGCTTCAATTACATCACAGAACAGTCACTCGAATATTCCTACGCCACACAAGCAGTGTACGCCACACAGACGACATCAGCCTCAGCACGACACCAACGATAACTGACCAATTCACATTTCATAACACCAGCTCGCCAGGCTAGGGAATTCTACCCCGGGAAACCGGGTAGACTATTTGGGTTTCGAAATTAGTGCTTCCCCTAACTACTATCCCTCCGAGATCTCAGGTCCGATAAAGCGGCTCATGACGAGAAAGAATCAAGCACTCCCTTCGGCGCGGCCATCTGTTCTCGAACGAATACCGCCGTCGCTGGATACCTAGAGAGGTACACTAGACTGGCGCTTGACGACGAACGGGCGGACGGGAGCGTATTACCATACCTGGGAGAAAACTGGTTCCGTAGTGCGGTGTGGCCGGGAATTGGGGCTATGGCGCTGGCGGCGGGAGACTGGGGACGAATTCAGTATTTGTGACAAAGAGAAACAAGGGAGAAGCGTCTTTATGCAGTTCTCACGTTTGGGTTAGGGTTGACTCGCGTGCCTCATGCAGGTCGCCGATTGTTCGTTGAAGTGTGGGGAATGGGAATTGGCATATTGCAAGGGTGGGTATTATCAAAGAAGCCTATGATATCAACGGGCGGCATATATTGAAGAATTGAGTGGTACCTCGTGGGATGGTTTTACATATGCGCAATTGCTGGGGGAAGAACGGCGACCAGAAAATACAGATGAGCAGATGGGCAGAGCATCGCGAAACGCAGAGTGTGGATGGATGCTTCTGACGTCGATAACCCAGGCGATCCAAATCCCGGTTTGCGATGCACAGCGGCGATTACCTGGTGTTGGCGGGGAGAACGCGTCTTGAGCGACGAGAAGAGGGGTAGCGGGGCAGAGGGGCAAGCTAAGGTGATTCCGTGTTTCTCTTATCGCTGGGCGCTGAGTGGCCGGAGTGGAGGAAACTAAACAACATTGGCTAAACATCGTGCTGAATAAGACACGCCAGAGCGCCAGCCTTACCGCTTTGGTGTTTATTTTACGTTTTGCAACGCTCGTCAGAACTTCCAGACGACTTCTCTGGGCGGCACCAGGCTGCGCGCATCCCGCGTGGGTGGAGCGCCTGCTCGAACGTGTGCAACCCGAAAAGTCCCGCATTTGATACGACTTTTCTTCTTTGCTCTCTGAATTCGCCTCCCCCACCGTGCACATCCGAGAATTCTGCCAGCACGGCGTTCTAACATGCATAGACTAGGCTCTACGGGTTGCACAGAACAAGAGAGCAGACCGCCGTTCCGTATCGAGCGACGAGCGGTAAAACAATTGCACCCCACCCGGTGGTGCTGAGACGAGATCAACACGCCAGAAGAGCCCGCAAAGCATGGTCGTGGTAGGCTAGGGATGCTGGGGCACTATCTCTTCCCCCCAGGGGGTACAGGACTGCCTTGAATAGTGGGCGGTTTTGCCCGCACGAGGTTCTTCTTTAAAGGACGCACATTTCCCCCGGAGCTCGAAGTTTCGTCCTCCATCAGTGTTGCGTCATCGATCCGGATTAACACCACTACATCAAACCGAGTTTCGTTGCTATTCACTTAGATCAACCACTCTACACTCTTCCACAACCAACCCACTCAGCCATCAATATGACCAACGTCGCTTCGGAGCCCGAGTTTCAGCAGGCCTACAATGGTTCGTTGGCCAAACAAAGATCCTTCCCAGGCGGGCTCAAAGGCTAATGTCAACGTCAGAGCTGGTCTCAACCCTTGAGTCCTCGAAGCTCTTCCAGGTGTCCCCCGAATTGAAGGCATGCCTTCCCGTCGTCTCCATCCCCGAGCGTGTCATCCAGTTCCGCGTCACCTGGGAGAACGACAAGGGCGAGATGCAGGTCAACCGTGGATTCCGTGTCCAGTTTAACTCCGCTCTCGGTCCCTACAAGGGAGGACTTCGTTTCCACCCTACCGTCAACTTATCCATCCTCAAGTTTTTGGGCTTCGAGCAGGTCTTCAAGAATGCCTTGACTGGCTGTGAGTTGGACCACACTTCTTACCGTGGAATATACATGCTGATATCGGCTTAGTGAACATGGGTGGTGGTAAGGGAGGATCCGACTTCGACCCCAAGGGCAAGTCCGACAATGAAATCCGCCGATTCTGCTACGCTTTCATGCGCGAGCTTTCCCGCCACATTGGCCAGTTTACCGACGTTCCCGCCGGTGACATCGGTGTCGGTGGACGCGAAGTTGGCTACATGTTCGGTGCCTACAAGGCCTACCGCAACCAGTGGGAGGGTGTTATCACCGGAAAGGGAGGCAGCTGGGGAGGATCTCTCATCCGTCCTGAGGCCACCGGTTATGGTCTCGTCTACTACGTCGCCCACATGATCTCGTACGCCTCCGGTGGAAAGGAATCCTTCTCTGGCAAGCGTGTCGCCATTTCTGGCTCCGGCAACGTCGCCCAGTATGCTGCCCTCAAGGTCCTCGAGCTTGGCGGAAAAGTCATCTCACTCTCCGACTCCAAGGGTGCACTCGTCGCCACCGGCGAGGATGGATTCACCGAGGCCGACATTGAGCTCATCGCCAAGATCAAGCTTGAGCGCGGCTACCTCACCCAGCTCTACACCGCCGAGGACTCCAGCCTCCCTGCCCGCTTCAAGTACCTCGAGGGCGCACGCCCCTGGTGCCACGTCGGAAAGGTCGACGTTGTCCTCCCATCTGCCACCCAGAACGAGGTCAACGAAGAGGAGGCCAAGGCTGTCATCGCTGCCGGCGCCAAGTTCCTTGCTGAGGGATCCAACATGGGTTCCACCCAGGGGGCCATCGACGTCTACGAGGCTGACCGTGCTGCACGCAAGACTGAGGGCCTGTGGTACGGCCCTGCAAAGGCTGCCAACTGCGGTGGTGTCGCTGTGTCCGGTCTCGAGATGGCACAGAACTCCCAGCGCGTGAACTGGACTTCCGAGGCTGTCGACAAGGAGCTCGCCGGTATAATGGAGCGCTGCTTCTGGAACTGCCTCAACACTGCCAAGGAGTACTACGATATCGCCGAAGGAGAGCTTCCTTCGCTCGTTGCTGGTGCCAACATCGCTGGTTACATCAAGGTTGCCCGTGCCATGCACGACCACGGTGATTGGTGGTAAATCATTCGCCCCAATCAAATTCTAAGGCGCGTGTCATCTCGGCGAGGAGGTGATTTGTACATCTATATAATGTCCTCTTTGTTTTAGTTATTTCTTGTATCTCTTTGTTTTTTACGTGCATGCGAAATGCGCATTGGTTGGTTGGTTGGGTAGTTGGGGTGTTTTTTTTTTGGGATAGGGAAATATGGAAATGGACTGGATCTTTTTCTTGTGTCATGCATGATGTTCCGAACTACTACGTGCCAATGAACTGTACTGTACATTTGTCTCGGAGAATTGAAAAAAAGCTTCTGGCTATCGACCTCAATTGAGAGATATCGATCATAGAGCTTGAGCGGACTTTCTAAGCAATAGGAACTTGGAATGCTTGAAACGATCAATTAGCGGAAATTTCGTGGAATCGACAGTTGCCACGTTTGGAGATATGCCCCACAAGCCTCAGCCTCTGGTGCTTGGAGTAACAATACAATGCACTCTTGAAGAACCAACAACCACCAAAAAGGTGCCTACTTTTACTACTGCAAACGCTAATAGTACATAGGTACTTAATCAAGCATGTACTTCATAATAAGTACTTAAGTACATACTCTAGCTCCCCAGGTGCCTGGCCGAGGTTGACTGGCCTCCCCCACCTAGGTACGTATCCAGAGTTTTGGACGCATATGCCTATGGAGATATGTAATTTGACGTCAGGCACTCCCCGGGAATGGTTTTTGTCCATTGCGGGTAGTCGGAACTACACGTATCCCACGGAATTAGTTTTTAAGGTTTCTAGAGTGGTTGCTGATTGGCCGCCGCGCCGCTACTGATAGGGGAAACCCTACTACAACCAACATCGTGACCCGTTTTGGCTCGGCTTTTGACGGAACGGAAGAGGGGGGGAAACTGTGGGTCCGGATCCTGCCTTATCTTTGCCCCCGCGTGGTTTCAATTGCAACTGCAGAATTTAGAATATATCTCTAGAGGTTATTTTCTTTGAGGTTTAAAAAAACGAGCAAAAGCAAAACGTACTTAGGTATGGCATGTTTGATCGACCCATATGGACGAAACCTCAACATGCTGGGGGGTATTATCCAATTAATCAATCACGGCTACACGGGTTTCGCGGGAACAAATTTTTTGTGCTTGTTGCCTACGTATGAGGTGTCGGAAGGTCGATTCACCGGAACTCGTGAGTCCCTGGTTTTTCCGGCAATATAAAATTACTCTAGGAGCCCACATGGTGGAATCGACGAGCACCTTAATAAAGCAAAGCCATTTAGTTCGATCTTGCTTGTCGACGGAGAAATTATCCGAAGTGTGGCTTGCTGGGATTAGGAATGCAAATAGAGTATATGACGTCCCCCAGATTTTCTGCAACGGCGAGCATGCAGAAGATCAGAATTGGGTTTTCCTAAACAGGATATCGTTCACTGTAGGAAGAACCTCCAAACCTATTTTGGGTCTTGTGGCGCACAGTGAGGTGGCTCGACACCAGAAACTTTCAATGTTTTCCCGGGGCTTTCCTGTGGGACTACTTCAAACACTTGCGTTTATTTATTCTACTCCCTTGTGCCCCAGGCATCCTGGCGAATCGTACGGCATGCACAGACCAATTTGTGCAGTTCAGAGCAACTCATATTTTTTCTTGTGCTTCCTTTGCAATTTGCAGGTGCAAATCCGAGGAGCACCACGCAGCGAGCCATGTCACTCTCTCCACCACGAATTTGCCTCAAGCAAGAGATTTTACTCAGAAATGAGACTTGTCTCTTCCAATTAGAAGCAGTTATGCTGTGGGGTGATCGCGTGCGCTGATTCCTCCACTCCCGTTCCACTGATAGTGCGCGGGAGTGGGGGGTTAAGGCTGAACTGGAGTACGAGCAATGACACGTGATATCAATATGACCTCAACTCGTCCAAACAGTCCGGGCTGACTTACTCCATCTACCGGTGGGGGAGTGGGGAGTGCGCGTCAGAATACTCTCATGGGGTGCGTATGCGAGGGAAAAAAGTTTCTTAAGACCTCCCACGACGTCGTGTGCTGTTGCTGGGTTAGGGAAGCGTGAGCGATCGTAACCTGCAGTAATAGAAAACCGAAAACCGAAAACCCTCAGCTGACATGTGCATCTAGATGAGATCTCACCTACCCCTGATAGTGCGCGGAAAGGTTAATTTTGATTGCAAGCCCGGTTTGTTGAGGCATCCCCCCTCCCCACTCGGGTATGCAATTGCGCCCCCACGCATGTACCGAGAGGGTTTCTTCTTGCTTCCCTGAAATGCCTCATCCTCGGCGCTTTCGATGCACAAATTCTTTCCGGAAGTTGGTATTCGAAAATGCCACGGGATGAGGCTGGGATTTTGGGTAATATCGCGGCCTTGGGACTGGGCTGACTGGAGAGTATCCCCAAGTATCATCGTACTCCTTGCTCACAGCCTGTCTTTCTACCGCGTACGCCCTCTCCACTACAACCGGTTTGACCAGGTTGACCGGGAATATAGCGAGCCTAGAATCGCAGCCGCGCATCATCGAGTATCACCCCGGCAGTGGTCTCAGCCGGCCCCAAAGCGGTCGTAGTTCCATAGTCCATGGAATCGCGAAACACCTAAACCTTGGTAAGAGCTGTATGCATATTCTAGATAGATGAATACAAGATCAAGTTACTTCATCGTTTCGGATAGGGAGATAGGCCGACGTGATAATTTGTGATGAAGATTCTATACTCTAGCACTGTACACGGCGAAAAGCAACTCAATGCCGCCTACACGACCCACTCTATGAACTCACAATGAGTCTAAATCTATCTCAAGCACTACCAGTGTGGATTTTCACAGTTCTATTGCCCCGGTTCTGAAAAGCTTATTAGGAGAGGGGTTATAGCCAATATTCCCCGCCCAAATATCTGGCTGATTCTGATCTCACAGTATAGAAGGTGCCTTTCACGCTGACAATCCGTTGCGGGACTAAGGGGTTTGGCGCGCTTATTTCATTGGTCGGCCCGAACCTTGCCTCACAATGACTTCAGTACTTAACGTGGATAATATATTCCCTCCACTCTCCCCCACAATACATGCCACCCACATTGCGGAAACATAACGTTATCATTAATCATGAGCCTGGGTCCAATTCCGGTCTTACCGGCAAGAAGCGGCAACACAAAGCAAACCGACCACAAGTGAAATCCAAAGCACAGGTAGCACAGAAACCTGCAACTATGGCCATCCTACAGAAGTCTATTCGAACGGTCGATTGCAAGCCTCATACGAAGCGTGTCTTGAAGGCGACAAAAATGCGGTCCTTGAATGCCGGTCGTAGTGATGGTATGGGACGGTATGCTCGATTCCCGTCCCATCCCATCAGTTGAGAAATAGACCTCGGTACTCTCAGGATATCCTGCAAGTAGATCTCAGCACCGTGTCCCGGTCCTAATCCGCCGATGCACTCCAGCCTCGAACGTCCCCACAGTACTGCTACACGGTACGATTCACAACTCTACAAGCGCAAAACACCGCCATGTGTACAACAAGTAACGGGGGATAACAGCGGTTCTTGATTGTGACGGGGGACTAGATGAAAGCATCAGAAACTCTGGCTTTAGCGGGGATGATTAGAGAGTGTGGGCTGCCGGTTGAAATGAGAAAGGGAATACTGTACTCTATAGTAACTTTAGTAGTAGAAATGATAATTGATGAGAGCAACTGTCTGGCTTATTGATATGGCAGTCCCGTGCAAAAAGAAGGGCAAAAGGGTGACAGCCGGAGGTTCCCAGCCTGGGACCTTGGTGTTATATCACCTGTTGAGCACTGCAGGTTTCGAACCTGTAATTGGTGTCGTTTCTAGCACCATGCTCAGTTAATTAAGTAAAGAGTTCGCTTCATATTAATTCGGTGATTTTAGCAATAGCCACTATGGTGAAGATGGAGCGGTGGGAATAGAATGCAAAATTTCCACCCGCCAGCTACTTAACGAACCAGCTCATGTGCCATCCATCACTCACGGACTCGACACTTGACGGAGGTCTTGCCCCGAAATCGAGTCTCGAGTCAAATATCCTCGTGTACAACACTAGAAGGTTTGTTCGGAACAAGTACTAGCACGTTGCGGTAAAATTGTAAGGTCATGGTCCTTGTTGATCCTTCAGTACTTTGTCGAAGGGGATCTCTTCTGCGCACAATTCAGGCAATACAGCACGGTATGATTAGAAGCACGAATGGGGTTATGATGAAAGTACAGGTATGACGAATGCCAGTTACTGTGCGGCGGTTTATAGACACTTTACAAAAAGTACGACTACATTCTACTCCAACTCAATTACTTCGCTATATGGGGCATTTAAAGATGCTTCTGCAACTGCTATAATAGCGGCCTCAGAGGCATGCAGCAATCGGCATTCGTCATACTTGTACCCCGTTCGCGCCTCTACTAGCTGTCCAGTCTTTATCTGGCGGGTAAGCTGTTGTGAGCGGAACGCATCATGGCACGTCGACATAACAAAGCAATTCTCTGTTTGTGGTAATGCCCGGACCTCGAAATCCATACTGAATGAATTCTTGCTCTCTTCAGTTTCTACATCCTACTTCCCGCGTCCCCAATTCCACCCCAATTCCACCGCGCATCCTCGATTATAATTTCAATCTATGATATGTAACTCTTGACCCCAACAAACCAAATTTAGATCCCCTTGAAAAGCGGTTGAAGATTTCATTAGCCTTTTGAATCCGCTGTATCGTGACGTTGAGTGAAGTAATTGCCTCCCAGTCATAACTCTAGGTACAATTGGTCCCGCATTTCAAGGATCGAAATAGCTATTGATCCTATGTAGCCGAAAACTAGGCCTACTTTCCCCCCACCTACGGAACTGGGTGCCCAATTGATGCCGTTGAGATAGCCGCGGACAGGGTGGACTACTGGGGGAATACACTGTCGCGTATCTAGAGACAGGAGAATCTCCTTTCGATCAACGACCTTAGGAAATAGAGTTGAACAGGGTAGGGTACCAACAATTAGCTGCTGGAATTTACTACCCGTTGTCAATGATCAGTATATGGGTGAGTGAGATCTGATGAATGCCTAGCCGTAGGAGGCACCAATTTGTTTTTCCCGAATAGGTAAGTTGTTGCGCGGTTTCTATAGATGACTCCAGTAGGAATACCATTGCCTCGTTTGTTGCTGACTCTTGATCCGGTGAGCCACCTTCGGTATGCCCGTGACGCGTGGATGGAGTAATCATGGAGGCGAATCAGCTAGAATGACCACCACCACCTCCCCGTGCAAGTGCTGCCTTCAGCCACTAAATTCATGGGGGGTTAGGGCCTAGGTAAGTAAGCATTCCAGACGAAAGAGCGAAACACGCGCACAACACGGGAGGGGTAAGAACTAGGACTTACTCGGGTAAACATTCCGACGTTAGTAAAGATTTCCCGAGTTGAACCGGAATGCTCTGGCCGAAAGTGGAGTAAACAACGCAGGGTAGTATTGGACGCCATCTAGAGACAGTGGGTTAATATGTCATCTCGGCAAGCACAGGTGCTCTAATCTAGTCGTGATTGGTCGTGTAAGACCTAAACGAGATAATGAAGCTGTATTCATACAGGTCAGCGGAGTATCTCACTTATTAACGTGCCCCGAAGAAAAGAAATTCACCTCTCCTGGCACATTTCCGAGGTGATAAAGACTTTAATCAGCGTGCCGATGTTACTATTCGAACTCTAAGACTTCAGTCAGCATTTATGTGTTACAGCCCAGTATGCCGTCCCAAGGAGATGTCGCAACGTGAGTAGGGCTGTAAAGGTATACATAGTGTGCCGCCACAGCAGGGCGGGCTACGGATGCCGTCATCGGACTTCGTCGTCCCACAGCATCATATATCTACTCTAGTGTTAGGGCTGACGTGGACCGCGTACTTATCGGTCAACCATGGTTCATGGAAGCTCAGGTGCACTTTCCCTGTCATTTGAACGTCTAGAATGCTGCCGGATCGCGCTATTTTACACGGCGGGCTCCCTGCTGAAGATCCGGCTTTCTATTCCCTTTGAGAGTGATGCAACGCTTCTGGTCTAACGACAAGGCATGTGAGGACGTCTGTGAGAAATATTCATGATCACTGCATAAGACTGACACTGAAACCTCCGCAGACAGGTACTGCGTGCATAGCAGGCAATAAGCAGCCTTCCTGGTGGGTCACAATGGGGTGATATGTCATGAAGGATGACACGGTTCTTTATTTGCCGCTTTCATTCGGATCGGATGTAAGAAACATTGCGTGCTAGTGCACAGCTTGACGCGTGAGAGATTTTTGTTTGAATCCGTTGATGGTGTGATAGATGGGCTGTTCGCTGCAAACCTTCTCGCGTCGCGTTACTAGTTCCACACATTAATATCCACGAGGCGTGGAAAGTATTGGGGTATAACCCGAGTAACTCAATGTACTCTAAGGCTGTAAATACCTAGATAGCATGTAATCAGTGATTGAACGTATGCGAGTGATCACGTGGGATTGGGTTGCACCTGTCTATCGATTCGCGTGCATTTACTGTTGTCGTTGGTGAACCGAAGGATTTCAAACCACTGGAGTGGCTTCGGTTTTGGCATAGAACAATACACGAAGTACATGATAGGGCGAAGCTGAAGTTAGAGTTGAAGTGAACTCAGGTGGTGATAGTGGATTTGCAATGTAACTGGAAATGCATATGGGTTAGGGCTGCTCGATCTCGCTTAGCTCGATGGCGCTTCGTTCGGCAGCTAATTATGGAGCTAGTGGAGCTAGAGCCTCCACAAACCTTCACATCAGTCGTCACCAACTCGTTTACACCACGAATCCGGAATGTCACAACCCATCTCCATAATCGAGCGGAACGAGTCGGGAAATGTAGTTGCCATCTACGGCCAGGCAATTGCAGCAACTGCTGTGAGTTTCCCCGCTCTTCGATCACTGTTTGAGCTTCAGCCATTCAACATTGGGGACTGATTATTGGGTGCAAACAACAACAGGCTACCAAGAAGGAAACGGAAAGCTTACTACAGCAGTTGATCAGTATATTCCTTCCGGCAGGATTTCCCGCGAGCGTTACAGAGGATTATGTTGGGTACTTCCCTCGAGCGATGTCTTTGAGCGATTTCTACAAGCTGCATCCGCGGTTTTCCATTTACATTACTTGACAGCTGTTGCACTTTGTGCACGTTTGTTTTGCTGATGCACACCTATCTTTTCGATGCCGTTATCTTATTTACTAACGACGGTCTTGTACTTTGTGTCATAAAGATATCAAATATACGTACGACAATATTCCAACTTCGTTCGAATGAAAGCAAGAGGTCAATATATTCATTGAAATTGTTTCTATCTAGGATTCCCTACAAGCATTCTCCTCATCTATCGCCGCGCTTTTGACTTCCAGAGCGGTTCTTCAGGGTACCTTCGTCTCTTCCCAACGGGATCCAATCAACACCTGGGATTAAGGTGAATATTGCTAATCGTACGTACGTAGGCTTCGGTGTTGGGTATTAATCATACTCATACTCCACACGGAGAGTTGGGTCCTTTCTAACCCTTTATGTGCATATGCAGTGATGCAAACGCTTCTGCGACAAGCGCATTGCTTCTGACCATCCTGCAAGGTCCGATCAACCCTTTTCTCAACGATCCCCATTCCTCCTTCATCCACGTGCACCGGAATTCTGATATAGTGAAGACTCTGTCGGCCGTATCGCAACCATTCTTTTTGCATACAGATTTGGGCCTGCTCTTGAGGCAGAATGCAAGAAGTACCGCTTCCTTGCCGATATTTTCAACGACTCTGCGATGCTCTTGGATTGCTTGTCTCCGGCGTTTCCCCGGCCAGCTAAGGTTGGATTACTGTGTTTTTCTGGATCGTTGCGTGCTCTATGCGGTGTCGCCGGCGGTGCATCGAAGGCAAGCTTGAGCGTACACTTTGCAAAGACTGGTAACGTGGGCGAGTTGAATGCAAAGGTAAGGCAGGCGGTTCCAATATAGGAAAGCGCATGCGTTGCTGAACTAACCCTGGTGCGCGGTAGGACTCCAGCCAGGAAACTGTAATTAGTCTGCTGGGGATGCTGGTAAGTCTTAGATTCGGTTTCAGAGCGATGATTGCTCCTTCTTCTCCGTTGTATATTCGGACAATATTCCGCATGCTTTAAGAAACGTTTACGTTTCAACAAGGCTGTGGCCGACTATAACCGCTTACTATTCGGAGAACGGGGACATCTGACTTGTCCTTGAGCGACGGGATTCGTCGGTTCGGAAACTGCTGGGAAATGTCCGCTAACCTTTTTTGCATTTCCAGGCGGGTAGCTTTGTCGTCTCACACATCACTTCTCCTGTCACGTCTTGGGTTGTGCTCGTACTATTGCTGGCGATTCATCTTGCAACAAACTACAAGGCTGTTAGCTGTGTCGCCATGCGTACCCTAAACCGCCATAGAACTAATATTGTCATTTCATGGTTTCAAGAAACAGGGATAGTCCTGACGCCGAAGGAAGTTTCCAAGCGCGAACGTGTTCTCGAGAAAAGTGGTGTTCTGAGATGGGGCAATTCCGTCATCGGCTTCGCGGATGTGGGTGTACAATTTGCCACAATTTTGACCTCGCTTATTGAAGGCGATGGAACGACTGGATCAGTCGACCACGATGCTTCTGGAAGCCGGAGAATCCAGGAACTCGCAAGCATATTCCACAAGGAGAAGTATCTCTTCTGGCCAACAACCACCGGTCGCCGTGGCTCTTCTTCCTCCCTTCCTCGGGTACATATTTGCCTAAAGACGGGGGCAAGTGCAAACGATCAAGTAAGGGCATGGAGTCATGCACTAAACGTGGCGAAGGAGCTCTCTCGCCGACGCTCTCGTGGTGAGCATAATGGGTATTACGAGAGGATTGGACTTGTGCAAGCCACGATGGGTGAGATGGAAAAGACCTTTGCGGATGTGGCAAAGAGACTGGCGGAGAAGGGATGGGATTTGGACACGGCGTGCATTGAGACGAGAAGTGGGTTTCGAGTCGCTGTTCTCGACGGTAAGTGCGATGCCGTGTCTACCGACCTTAGATACAAGCCCATTACCGATGGCGTGGTCTCGACCACAACTTCGGATACCGCCTATCGAGAAGACAAGAAGATGGTTTGACGGCAATTGTTCCGTGGACGCTGTTGGGCGGCGGTATGTAGGCACTGCCTTATTTTTCTGAAGGGGCATCGCGTGGATTGATGTGGGCTGTTGTGCTTTTTTCTGGCGACTTATTTGGCTGCCACGCTTTTGAGATGGCGATGCTTCGGAGGGTGGTGGGTGATGTTGTTTGACTTGAATCGAGCGAAGTTTATGTTTTGTGCTCGCCGTTTGTTGAGAGCTGGTCTCGAGTAACCTTACTTTATCGGTCGACAATTAATACAGACTGTGATCTGGTTCATGTCGGATGCGGACAAATAGCAATAGCACGACTTGATATCAATATATTCTTCTACAGGATGTCATAAGAATGAGTTTGCAGATTTGGAACAGGGAATTTCTTTCTGCCGTTTCGCTTGTTTCTCTGGCCCCCGAAACTAGAGTATGAGCTAGAGAAGGATTTTCCACGGTCATCATTCCGCCGCCGCCGCATCGCAATAAGCTTTCGGGGCATTGTACTTGTGACGACAACGATGATGCTGGAATATGTTCACGTTTTGAAAGGCGGTGGCGGGAAAAAAAGGGACGACAAAATGGGGAGAATAGACGGCGAGGGGGCTTATTTGGGTAAGTCACACCACCAATCACCATCAAGATCGAGGGGTAGCACGATCTGTATTTCTCGGGCCGGAGCGAAAAGCCCTAAGAGGCGTTATACTCGACTAATTGGGTGATGAAGTTCTTTATCTGTGAGCGCTTCCTGGAACCTCACCAACCAGCGTTCGAAGAGGTTCGGGGATTTTTCTTCGTTTAGCCGCTGTGGCTTATAGGAGGTGGTTGGAACAAGGCAGACGAAACAAAGTTTCTTGTAGGGAAAACTGGGAAAAAGAAAGTAATTCTTGGTTTTTGTCATGGGAGAAGATAAGCGCCACATCGTAGCGCTGCTGTTGGTCAAGATCTTTGAGTTAGTGTTGCGTAATTTGCTGCAAGACACACTGCGGAATTGCTGCTTTGGGGAAGAATTAATTCTTGGAGAAACCTTGGAAAGGCATTGGGTGGATACCACAGCCCAGGGTTGAAGTCCCGACTCCCGAGAAGTGAGAACTAGGCTCTCCTGAGAAGGGCTGCTGGGGGGCAAAAGAGGGGCAAGGCAAGAACATCGCTAGCGAGGATGGGGAAGGCCGTTTGGAGCTAAGGGAAATTGGAGAATTATTCACGATTTCGTGTTGTTGTTTGTTGTTGATGATTGATGATTCTCGAGATTGGGAATGCGCACGGAGGAGAGAAAGCTTGGAGCGCAGAAGATTCCATGCCTTCTTCTATTCTCGAAAGCTGAATATCTAGGTTTCTGCACCTCTGTTCACCCACGTGCAGGGAAGAGGGAGGGGTCCCCACTAGCGCGCATTAGGAAAGTACGGGCATCCACCACCATGCGGAGGCAACTCCAACTGAGACCTTCCATGACGCGCGACTAATACCGAAAGAAAGTCCGGATCAGCGAGAACCTTCGTTTTCGTACGCTAATGCAGGTGTGGGTGGGGGAACGCTGCTTTCTGTTTGGCGCGTTGCAGTGCTTCTGGAAGATGCCGGAGATTGGCTGGGCGGGTGGGTGCCGTGTTTGCTTTTGCAGCGAAGTAACAATATCCTTGTATGATGGGATGACGGTCGACGGTTACTCTTATAGCAAGTTTGTATCTATGAATGGGAAGGCTGCGAACGAGGTTGACGGCTATAGCGAGTCAGTTAGTCGGCAGCTGTCTGAGTGGTGCCAGAAGGGTGAGTGATCTGTTAATATTAACATGCTGGGCGGAGAGAATGGGAGCCTGATGCTGACGCTGGCTGATGAGGGAGATCGAAGCTGTGCGCGAGGTTTGATCTGGAAGGGGAAGTGTTTGCAGCAGAAGAAGGGTTAGGATAGTCGCGCGGGCTGCTACTGGACGGAAAGCCAATGAATTAATCGCCTTTTCTTGCTGCAACAGTAGAACCTGCCTCAGATTGGCCAGCCGCGCGGTGCTATTGGTCGAGAGGTGGATATGGGTCTCAAGGACTGAAACTTGCGGAAGTAGCAGCAAGCAGTCCACTGCCCATCACAAGCAGCAGTAGCAGCAGCATTCCCTCCCTCCCTCCCTTGCACATAAGCAGCAGCAAGCAGGGTATGTGGGTGAAAGGTGTGTGTGATGGTGTCGTCCTTTCGTTCGTCGGTCTCACCTTCCTCGCTCACCGTTGTAGTGTAGAAGACTCGATACCTATCATCCCCCCTCCCAGAATACCCCAGTAGCACGATGCAGACGACCGGGCATGTCGCACCACTCTGGGTAGGTACTTTGAGTAACTTCCCTGTCCACTGCACGCTGCTTTCGAACGAGGGAGGGAAGCTGAGTGCTGGTAAGACAAGCTAAACCACCTTTCCTACGCCAACCCTCCCCCGTCTCCACACCGCAGCAAATACAAGACCATTTTACATATCTCGGGTAACCCCCCGAACTGCGCAGCCAGGTTACAGCAAAAGCAGCACACCACCATCACACCTTCCACCTCCCACAATCAATAAAGAGGACATACAAGTACTAGGTCGGCCGGTGATCCAAACAATTAAGCCCTACAACTCGATCGGTCAGTTGTCGAAAGAATTAAGGCCCCATCCCTCGCATCGTCATTCTTCGCCACAGCACCAGGAGACCTGTCGCCTCTCATTGCTACGCATTCGGCTCACGGCTTGATTGTTTCTCCAAGGAATCTTAAGCATAAGGGAAACGGGGGCTGCCTGCATCATAGAATCACGACTACATCCCCAACCACACCCCCAGATCAATCCGTCCAACTACTACCACAACCACCCCGGTTTTCTTTGATGCTGGTTTCCGACACGAATTCTACTATCGGCGCATAGTTCTACGAAGGAGTGGAGGAACTGATCAATTTCATTCGCAACGATTTAAAACCGGAAGCAATCGTGAATAGCATCATTCAGTTGATCATTACCGTTGAAAGTGATCAGTTTGCAACCAAGCAACGCTGATCTTAGCATCGCTGCACCATTACAGCAACGTGGTTTAAAACTGGATATTCTTTGCTACTCCAAACTGTGAAAGGGTTGCTTTGGAACCCTCCCACGGTAAATCCGACCCTTAACTTTTCGCAACAACACCGTCAAAGCATGAGAAGACGCTCGAGATCACGAAGACCGCCTTCTCTTAACCTATCGTTGTCCTCTCGTGATTCGTCACGATCAGGATCCCGCTCGCCTGAACCGGCATCTGAGGACGAAACATCGCAGCGAAGTATATGCAACACCTGTCACGATAACAACGACGACCGGCCGCGACCTGAAGATATGAGGATCTTTCCATCTGGCCCTTATTGCTTCAAGCAACCAACCCTCGCTGATGTTCTATCAAACAATGCACCACCTCCATACACCCTAAGCGCCTTTATGGCATACCTATCACAGAATCACTGCTTGGAAACGTTGGAATTCACCATGGACGCCAACAGGTACCGAAAACACTACAACTCAGTTGCCATTCCCAAGGATTGCCAATCAGTACCCAGCGCCAAAGACTGTGCCTATGTCCGGAAGTTATGGCGAAGGCTCCTGGATGCCTATATCGTTCCCAATGGACCGCGAGAAGTTAACCTTCCTTGTACCATCCGGGACCAAATTCTTTCCATTCCGAACCAGCGTACACCACCCTCGCCAGAATGCCTTGACCCAGCGGTCGACATTGTGCACGAGCTGATGCGGGAGAGTGTGCTCGTTCCCTTCCTGAGCGAGTGCCAGAATACCAATGCCTTCGTTTCGGATTCTGTGTGTCCCACGCCATGGCGTGGACAAAATGTCTCAGATGAAAGTATCTACGTGCAGGGTCAAGGTTCCTTGGATGAGCGTATGCTCCACCGCCGCAGGCGCACCCCTTCACCTCCCAGCCCTGTGGATTTTGTCTCCAATTCTTACCCAGCTGCTATGCCTCCACGGGTACCGCGTACGAACTCACCTTTCTCTGCTGCCTTGGGCTGGCACAGCCGGCAGTCTTCGCAACCTCAACCACCGAGTAGCTGGGCTAGTAGTAACGCTAGCGGGGACAGCATGATGATGGTTGACGACTCGGGCTCCAGCACACCGAACTGGGGATCTCCAATGACGCCTCCTACGACGCCTCCTGCAAGCGATATGTGTGGTCCCGGAGGAAGCCCGAAGAAGATGGGCGAAAAGACTGAGAAGGGTTGGAAACGAATGGCTGGAGGATTTGGACGGGGTCTTGGTTGGGGAAAAAAGAAGCCCGAGCCACAAACGAATTGGTAAATAGTTTGGCATGGGATTAGAGGATATCACGATAACGGCTTTGCGCATCTTTCGAGATTCGACAACAAAAAGGGTTTTATTTCGCTCAACCCACAACCATCACTGGCACCACTATTCCGTCGAATTTCTGTATTATTACTGTCACGAACTACGAATTAGGGAAACCCAGCATATTCTTATTTTTTCTTAGTGAAACCTCTTTGGGGGAGTTTGGAGATCTGCTTTTTCTTTGTCTTGCATTTGCAACGGCTTTCGGATGATATAATATCTACCCTTTATGTTTTTTTCTTCCTGGGGAAGCGAGGCTTTTTTCTCTTTATTCGATTCAATGTACTTTGTTTGATTTGAAAACTTTTTTTCTTGTTTCGTCTGCATTGTCATGGCGCGTTTTTTCCCATCTTTTGTGTGCTTTTTTTAACCTGACTCACTCAACTGGCGTATTGGTGCGGAGTTTTGGGGATCTGATCTATCTATGGCTTTTGGTACGAGGTGGTGGAACGGATGGGAGGGCTTCGGGAAGGGGGTGTGATATAGAACTTACGGATGGATGGTGTGCGACGTGGGGTATGCATTAATTGGATGGCTGCTACGGGGGTGTGCAATCAAAAATTATGGGCATATATGGATGTTCCTTCCAAATTCTAATCGCTGTGAAAAGTGGCTCTTGAAATGTTTGCCCGTAATAGACCTGACTATGGGCTATACTAAGCGCCATGCATATGGGCGTTTTGTTGTCTGAAGTTTCGAGGCTTTTGCATTTGCCACAGTGGAGCGGGAACTTACGTTGGGTTACCGGAGACGGTACCCGGACTTCTAGAATACGGCTGGATATTGAAGCTGGGTTTCTTTAGTATTAAACATGGGATCGCTGTTCATGCATGCCGAGAGGAGTTTATCTGACAAGGAAGGAAGAAGAAGGGAACGAACAGCGAATCAGATCTGTGCCACCTTTGAGTGATTAACTCAGTGACGGGCTGGCTGCTGGGAACTACAGTTGCGAATATTGAGTAACTTACGTAGAGTAGGCACTTTTGAGGGTACTCTACAGATCGATATTGGGGGTGTTCGGAGTAACGGTTCTAGGTAATAGCTTTATCCAAACTAACCTCTGGCGTGTGAAAAAAGCCGAAAACCTCGCCAAAGACGCTGCTTTGGGGAAAGGCTAGTCAAGCCCCCGATGCCGCCAGTTTATACGACGTTGGTTTGCGGGCCGGCCGGAAGAAACCACTAGCTTTACGGGCTCGTGTATGGTCTGTTGCCTTCCACCGTGGATGACGGGGTACATAAGCAGACGTTCCCTGCGATGTTTGACGGTAACCGGTGGTGGGTTTTATGGGTACGGTCGAATTGAATGATGATATCAGCGCAATATCCCCCCTCCGCGAACTGAAACAAACCCATCATCTTTGGGGGCCAAACAGTAAAGTCGTATACAAGACATTGGAGACGCATGGCATATCTCATCTCGGTACTGATGAAAAGGTACCTGGGTTATCCCAGTTGTTGGTGCGTTGATATCATAGTGGGATAACGTGACTAGGTACTCTACGATACTATGTAGTCTATACTGTCTTAAAGTACTTGCTTGGTGTTTATACTCTCACGTAGGCTGGCTGGCGTGGGGTATTGTATATATATGTGTTACTAGCCTAGCCTTGCAAGCTTGTTTTTTTCTTCTTCCGGGGATTCGGGAAAGTAAGGCAAGCCGCCACATACTCTAGATACATACACGTTGAGTATGTATTGGTGATCATGGTTTCACCGTTAAAGATCTTCTTTGCCTGACATGATGTACTAACCATAACCCGGGTTACGGTGTACGTGCGAGCTGAAACCTCTTTGTTGCCTGAAGCCGAGCCCGAGCCGCGAACGACGAAATCTAACCACAGCTTTACGTGAGCTCGTATCGTGTACAAACCCGGCACTGGTGCTCTGTGGTTGAAATCTTTATATCACCCGCGCGCGGGGGCGGAGCGGCTGTTTGTCCCATCCATCGCATCGTGGGGGCAGGCGCGGCGGGAGGTTTGTTTGTTGGTATTGTTGCTGTTGGGTCCGATCGGTGCCGGTGGCCAGGTATTGGGGCTCCGAGAAACAGATGTAGGCGCCCGGCTCGTTGTTCGAGAAAACCACGATACGGCGTAGAAGTTGGGGCGCGGGCTGTGGATATTGAGTGCTAATATGATACGTGCATTTACCGGTCGGCGGGAAATCAAGACAACTCATGATTACTATGATGGTGATCTGCTGCCAGGGCGGGCGTGTTGTACCCACAGTGCGAAGCGGAATTGAATGATTGATATCTGCCGCCTCGGCGGATGGTCGGAACCATAACCGTATGGAATTCGTGCAGTCCGATGCGTGGTGTCGATCTCCGTGACACTGCACTGGTGTAACATGATGTTATCAGTGTAATCGATGGGTATACGTATGGGCGGCCCCCATTACGTTTCTCGAGAACCAAAAAAACGGATGGACAAACAGGATTCTCTGTTCCAAAATTCGAATATTCCCGAAGGCAATGTGACGAAAGGAGAAAGTATGCCCAGACCAGACGCATGCCGTGTGTATCGGTACGCAAGTTTCTGCACTACTTCTATCTTTTTTTGCGCCTAGCCCCCATCGTCGATATCAGCTTCTGTGACAAATACAGCGTATATATCACTGAAGATATAGGGTCTGTTCGCGCCATTACCGACACGAGGTTCTGATCGTAAGCGCGACAGTCTCGAACTGAGAATCGCACGAACAGCAGCGCGAGGGAAATTTCTGGTCCAGGGCCGTGCACTGCATCGCCCTGAGACCAAAGAACGCCATCAAAAGTACCTACACATGCACATCACATCTTTGGTTTCCGCGACGCCGATCATGTACGTTCGCCTTGCTCCTCACCTCGTCGATTAAAATATATCCAACCATCATCATCATTATCATCATCATCCATGTGCAACCCGTTTGGTCATAAATGCAGGAATAAAAACTACCAAGGAAACGCTGCATTTCGTGGGTGTGCTCCAATGGCACATATCCACCACACACACACTACAGCCTTGCAGGTTTCGCGCAACCCACATCACATCACATCATCGGATTTTATGCTGATTTGAAGGTTTGGGGGCCGAAAATGTGGATGGATGGATGGATGCAAATGCCCGTGCATACAGAATAACCCCAGCCCCTGGCAGTGCTGCTGGACTGCTGCAGCCATTGATTGGGTGTGCCGCATGTGTTGCAGAACAATCCTTTTTTTTCTCCACCATCTGCACCACCCGGCTTCTATAGATTATGCGGCAGAGAGAGAAAGAAAACAAAGGAAGAAAAGAAGCCTGAGCTGCCTCGCGGGTGTTCTTGGAACAATCTAAAATAGAGTAGGTTGCGATCAAAGAAGCTCAATATATCTTGATCACTCTTTTCCCGCCAGCTCGGAAGGCAGGCTCTCGGGTGAATTTTTTGTTGTACTTTGTTGTTGCACGCCTGGCATGATGTGTCTTTACATACAGCATTTTGTTGTGAGCTATGAAGAAGAGTACGTATACACGTCTCACTGGTGCCACAAAGATTGAAAGGTACTTACCACTTACCTACTCTACCCGCCTGCCCATGCGAGATAACGGCATTTTCAAACCATGGGGTTTTGTACAGCAGCAACATGTATTACCAATATATAGAAAGGACTACGAATTGATGCCAAGAGCGGGGAGTTGTAAGCATTCGTGTGATAGATTGCGCACGCAACGTAAAGTGTGTACGTTAGAGAAGCACTGTGCCGTTTTACAGCCACGTTTTCGGTATGTGGAGGTCACGGCCGAAACCCACGTTATCCACTTTACCCTCTGGGTAAGTGTAACTCTGACTATTAGAAAGCACATATTTCGTCGTGCTCGTAGCCCTGCCCGGAATGCCGGACACGGACAGGCATCGAGTGATGTGGAGTGAGTATTACCCCCAGCCCTGTTTTCGGCTGACAGAATGTGTAAAAATACAGCAGCTGACAAAGATCGGCGTAAATATATCCCATAAAGGAGCAGAGTTGAGCCGCCACTGGCGTGCCAGAAATTCTTTTGCACTAAAACGAAAACTCACCCTGCCATTGGCTGGCGGCGTGAGTGGCGGTTTGGTGGTTTGTGCCCCTCCGGGTGGGTACCTGCCGAGGAAGTGAGGTGCTCATGACCACCCTACGATCGAACTACTACAGAAAACACAACGATTAGCTTTAGCAAAGAAGACAGAACAGAATCGGTGAGTTTCAGCTCATGGTTCATAAGACATCACTCGATCCCCTCCGGCCAGCGTTTGGGTGTGCAGAAGGGATCACAAGGCCATAGCGGGGAGCACAAATAGCTACGACAACGAGAAAGCTGCGGGATCGTCGACTCTTTTCAAACAAAATCAATCAAACAAACCTCTAATATATATTGGGTTGATAAGACTCGCATTGACACCGCACCAATAGAAACATTCCCAGCTGCCGGAACCGTGATCCACGATCTCAAACATTCCAGAAGGGAAGTGCCCAACCTAGTACGTGGAAACGTCACACCCACATGTACCTCATCCCCCACGAGTTCATCTGATCAACGACGAGTTAAGCCATGCCACCTTCCACTTACATATGCTAGTTAGCGGAGAGATTCGGCCATTTTTATTCTTGTATGTACCGCTGCGCTATTGGAAGAAATTGCCCGCGATAGCCACTCGAGAAAGAGGACGCACCACGACTCGCAGTGCGACTGGTCCGGAAGGAATCCAATCACTCGGTGCTCTACGTTGCGGGCACGGTTGGTAGCTGGCATGTGGGGGTTCCCCTGGGTGACGTGACGAGTAGGTACATGTCACCGAAATAAGCATAAATCTTCAGTTACCCCCCATATATCCCATCCACTGACAGTCGTTTGTCCTTGGTACATAGACAGCTGTAGTAACAGATGGAAGGTAACCTGCGGTATGTGTTGTTCCCATTGGGTGCTGCGGATTGTATATGGTTGTAGCGGCCAGCTTCACCAATAGAAACCATTGTAGGTCCATGAGACCCAAACCTCAACACCAGTTCCAGCACGTTGAACATTTCGTGAAACGTCATCCCGCAGTTAGTTTCGTGGTCGACACGAGTGATAGAACCGAACCAACGTTTATCAACATAAAGAGCTGGCGGCCACGCAGGATGATAGATAGGCTTATCATTTGCAGATTTGAAAAATGTGAGGAAACCTCTGATCTATACTCTCGCAAGGGCTGTGTGGATTACCGGTACCATGGGTGCTTGATATCATTTTCCATATCCGATGACTATATATCTTCAATTAATCTTCAATTAATCGTCTTGATGACTTGCTATATCTTTATTTACCCGCGTTCGTGTGATTTGTCTCTGGTCGGAGAGCAATCTATGGATACAGTGGGTAGCGGAAAATTAACCGCCTGGCGGCCTAGCTGGAGAGTTCGATGGGAGGCAAAATTGACTGATAGTAAATGGACGAAATGCTGAGGGGGTCGAAACTTGATGAGCCCTAAGCCCTAAATCGGGATCGCAAGCAACAACTGCAGCGAAGTCGCATACACCTCTAGCGGTGTTTCGTCGATCTGTTTTCATCCCATACCGGAAGGCTATTGCGAGTCGAGTTCTCCCCCAAAAAGTGCTCATCAAGTTCTTTACCAGGTTTGCTTCGAGATCGGTTGCTTTCCAGAGGGACAAGGTATTCCGAGACTATTTGCTATAGTCCCAAGACGATTCATCCATCACTAGAGTTGCCTACAAGACGAGTCGAGGTTTGATAATGTCTTGGGACGTCTCGTCTCTTTGGCCTTTGGCATATAGATCTTGTGGGTGAGAGTAAGTCTCTCTCTGGGCCTCGCGACTCTCTTGCATAAACCAAACTGACATAAGTGACATGCATATGATGATACTCAGCTGCAGATGAAGGGCTTAAACTACTTCGATGTCTCCGCAAGATCACTTAAAATTCCCAAAGCCTGCATGCTTACCTCGATGACTGACCTCTTCGATATGTTTACAAGGTCCAGTAGTAACAAGGCCTTCCCACGTCATCAGATATCACTCAGTGTCCTGGCATTTGCCAAAAATATCCCGGGACATCTCGTCCCATAGTTTCAATGATCTCTCAGTCTTGGGGTCAAGTCTCGAGGCAGGCAGACGAGTGAAGAAAGTGAGCGAATGCTTGGCATTTACGCGACTCACGGGCAACGTTTGAAAGCCGATTCCTCAACACAACACAGGTCAATTTAATTAAGAATGAAATAACAAGTAGTATACATATATAAGAAGCTCTACCATCATGTAGGACCACCATTGTTGTGAAACAGGGTACAGACCCTCTTAGGCATGCCATCTATCCACCAGTAAATACACTCCCACAACTACTCTTCCCACAATTGTTGTGCGACAACAATAACTTCCTCACTGTAACGGGCGGGGTCGGGCGTAGGTGATATTGGTAACACTAATGTTATACTGAAAACGGGGCAAGAGGCTCGAGATTCGTTTCGAGGAAATCAAGACAAGACAAGAGTCGAAATTGTTCAAAGTCGTAACTTGCTTTGCTATACAAGAGAACGAGTAAAGAGAGAAGAAAAGGAAACCCTCCAACACAAACAACACTCTCTTTATATACAATCCGTCTGCCACCCTCGAACCATTCCTCATGCTCCGATGTACCATCTGAATCTCATCCGATGATCTTACACACCACTCCATCATTCCTTATCGTCACAACCACGCCACCTCGCCTGACGTCGCAACACCTCAGACTATTTCTTTATCTTACTAAATTATACCGCCACCTTCTTACCACTTCCTCCGCGTCTTCCAACGTCTCCGCCTTTCCGTAACACAATTCCTTCGACACCACCAGTAAT